>Ga0182016_10001177_pt1 | contig 31997 bp, 24 predicted proteins | sample 712S2MmetaG_FD_120491 | JGI IMG/M metagenome (GOLD analysis project Ga0182016, IMG submission 120491) | Permafrost microbial communities from Stordalen Mire, Sweden - 712S2M metaG | ecosystem: Environmental > Terrestrial > Soil > Wetlands > Permafrost | place: Sweden: Stordalen | collected...
GGTAGGCGAAGTTTTCCACCGAGATACGGAACTGGCTTCGTTCCGCACATTTCGATTTCCCTGCCGATGGGAGCGCCAAATCGCTCCCGCTCAAAGTCACCGGCGCTGGGCTCGGCATAGCGCCCAAAGACAAAGGAATCAATTAGATAGAAGGCAAATTTGGTTTGCAATTCCGCTTGACAAGTGGTCCCTCGCGGTAGGCGAAGTTTTCCACCGAGATACGGAACTGGCTTCGTTCCGCACATTTCGATTTCCCTGCCGATGGGAGCGCCAAATCGCTCCCGCTCAAAGTCACCGGTGCGCCGCTCGGCATAGCGCGCAAAAACAACGGAATCAATTAGATAGAAGGAAAATTTGGTTTGCAATCCTACGACGCAAGCGCCTCGTTCGCCCTGTTCAGCCTCACTCCATCCCGAGCGACTTCCGCAGAAACAACATCCGGTCCGTCCATTCATCAATCAACTTCGATACAGGCTTCCCGGCCCCATGTCCGGCTCGCGTTTCGATGCGGATCAGAATCGGCGCGGGGCCGCCTTGGGCCTGCTGCAAGGTGGCGGCGTACTTGAAGCTATGGCCGGGCATCACCCGGTCGTCATGGTCGGAAGTCGTAATCAGGACGGGCGGATAATGCGCACCCTTCTTGATGTTATGCAGCGGCGAGTATTTGATCAGGCTCTCGAACTCCGTGGCGTTGTCGGAAGATCCGTAGTCGCCCACCCAGTATTCGCCGAACCCGAACTTCTGGAATCGCAGCATGTCCATCACTCCCACCGCGGCCATGGCGGCGCCGTATAAATCCGGCCGTTGGTTCACCACCGCGCCCACCAGCAGCCCGCCGTTACTGCCGCCAAAGATAGCCAGCTTAGGCGTCGACGTGTACTTACTCGAAATCAGCCACTCCGCGGCGGCAATGAAATCGTCAAATACGTTCTGTTTATGTTCCTTGGTGCCGGCCAGGTGCCAGGCCTCGCCATATTCGGAACCGCCGCGAAGGTTAGCAACGGCGAAAATTCCCCCCATATCCATCCATTCGATATACGGGGGGCTGAACCCCGGAGTCATCGCAATGTCGAATCCTCCATAACCGTAAAGCAGCGTGGGGTTCGAGCTGTCCAGCTTGATTCCTTTGCGATAAGTCAGGAACATCGGAACGCGCGTCCCATCCTTGCTCTGATAGAAGACCTGCTTGGTCTCATAGGACGCGGGATTAAAACTCAAGCGGCTCTGGTGGACCAGAGTGCTCTTATCCGTCACAAGGTCAAGTCGATAAATCGCCGTAGGTGCGGTATAAGTGGCGAATGCGTAGAAGATCTCCCGGTCGCTCTGGCGCACAGGGGCAAAGTTGGCGGTGCCTAAGCCGGGCAGGGCAACGTCGCTGATTGGCTTTCCACTTAGGCTCACGAGGCGCGTCACCGAGTGAGCGTCTTGTAGATAGTCGAGAACGAACTTACTTCCGGCCATCGCCGCGGAGTTCAAAGTGGCTGGCTGTTCTGGAACAATATCCCTCCAATTCGCCTTCTCCGGATGCGTGACATCGACCGCGATCAATCGGCCTCGCGAAGCGCTTTCCGTCGTCTGAATGTAGAAAACCGGCCCCACCGATCCGATCACGCTATAGGCGAACTCGTCTTTCGCAATCAACTCCACCACCTTCGACCCGGCATGGCTCAGGTCCTGATAAAAGAGCATGTTCTTGCCGGCGCTGGCCGTGGAGTAAATCAGCAGGTACCGCCCATCTTCCGTAAGTGCCGGCCCCAGTCCCCAGGTAGGTTGGTCGGGACGTTCGTAAACCAGGGTGTCCGCGGATTGCGGCTCGCCCAGTCGATGCAGGTAAATCTGCGCGTTGCGCGCGGCCACCGTGAGAACTTGGTCCGCCGGCGGTTCGGGGAACCGCGAGTAGTAGAAGCCGCTGTCATCCAAAGTCCACACGGGCACGGAACCCTTCACCCAATGGATCACGTCAGGCAGGTCCTTGCCGGTAGCGATTTCGCGCACGTGGATTTCGGACCAGTCGGAACCGGCCTGGGATACGCCATACCCAAACAGCTTGCCGTTCCAGCTCACGCTCTCGCCGCTCAGCGCCGCCGTTCCATCGCTCCGGTATGTGTTCGGGTCAATCAGAACCCGCGGCTCACCATTCAGCCGGTCACTTACATACACCACATCCTGGTTCTGCAATCCCGAGTTACGAGAGTAGAAATAGTGACCGCCGGCTTGGTAAGCGTTGGAGAATCGCTCAAAGTCCCAGAGTTGGGTAAGTCGCGCGTGGATCTTCTCGCGCCCCGGTAACTGCGACAAATAGGAATGCGTGAGTGCGTTCTCTTCTTCCACCCATTTCTGCGTAGCGGCGGAGTTGGCGTCTTCCAGACCCCGATATGGGTCGGCGATTTGGTGACCGTGGTAATTATCGACCTGGTCCCCCTTGGGCGCGATTGGATAGTTCATGGCAACAATGGAAGCGGCAAGGAACAGGACAAACTGGTTCAATTCAGTAAACCTTTCGTAACGATTCTCGCAAACCTCATGATCGAGACCCCGGCCAGAATATTCATTTTCGAATGGAAACGGGTACACTGCTAGGGTAACGTGCGCCATTCCTTACCCCTCACACTTCTTCTTCTAGGCGGCATGGCGGGATGCCAGAACCAGGCGCCGCCCGCATCCCCGGTCCCTCAGGTGACAACGGGTCCGGCCCTGCGACCGCCTGTGTTCGATGCGGCCTTCCAGCATCTCTGGGACGATGGCTCGGCGGAAGTCTCCACCTACACAACCGAACGCCTCCGCGGCGGCAGTCTGCGTAAAGGCACCGCCACCACCGTGGTTCGTCGGTCTACGTTTTCGGAAGACGACCGCGTCGCGGAGGCCGACGATCCAAAAGCGGCGCAACAGCACGATCTTTTTCCGGTCATGCAGACCGTTTGGATCGAGCGTTACACCCTTGGCCCGCAACCGTGCGATGAAATGACCACTTCCGTGGTGGCTATGTCGCCCGTCGAAGGTCGCGCCGCCGGCACGGAGACAAAGACGGATTTCTCGGCGCAGTCGTGGGATGGCCAACTGTTCCATCAACTGCTCTTCGATGCCACCGGCATCCGCTCCCACCAGTACAGTTTTCAAAAGGAAGGGGATGAGCAGATTACTCTTTCGTACCCTCGTGATGGCGTCTCGGGAGATGCTCTCTGGTTGTGGGCGCGTGGCATGGCCGCGCCTTCCGTGGATAACGGCCAGGAGCGAATCGTCGACCTGCTACCCAGGCTGCGCGATGCGCGCGAAGAGCACCGGCCGCTTTCCTGGACGAAAGCGAAACTGACTCGTCAGGCCGGAGTTCAGAAAACCGATCAGTTCACCGTGAACTCCGAGGATGGCCGCACCGAGATGTTCGTGGTCGAGAAAACGGCGCCGTTCCGCGTGCTGCACTGGCAGAACTCGGACGGCGAGCATATCGAGTTTGTCAGTTCGAATCGCATGAAGTCGTGGAGATAGTGAAGTGTCCAGGCCCTACCGGTCAGGTTGCCCGTAGTAGCGGCCTGCACCGTGTTTGCGCAGGAAATGCTTATCATGCAGCGCCGCTGAAATCGGCTCCGCCGCCGCGTTCAGCGTAACAGTGTAGTAGGCCATTCGAGCGATCTCTTCCAGAATCACCGCGGTATGCGCGGCCGCGCCGGCCGTAGGGCCCCAACAGAACGGGGCGTGCCCGGCCACCAGCGCGGCCGGATATGCGGATGGGTCCAGCGCGGCAAAACGCCGCACAATGGCATCGCCCGTATTCACCTCGTAATCGCCCTCGATTTCCATTCGCCGCAGTTGTTCGGTGATCGGGACGGCCCCATGGAAATAGTCCGCATGCGTTGTTCCCAGGCACGGGATTTCGCGTCCGGACTGTGCCCATGCGGTCGCGAAAGATGAATGCGTATGCACCACTCCGCCTATGGCTTGAAAAGCCCGGTACAGCACCAGATGAGTCGGTAAATCGGAAGACGGCCGCATGCTTCCTTCAACCGCCGAACCATCCAGGCGGACGATCACCAGATCCCGCTGGCGCAGTTCTTCATAAGGGACGCCGCTGGGCTTGATGGCAACCAGATCTTCGCCGCGCAGAATCCCGCTGGCGTTCCCAAAAGTGTAAGTGACTAACCCGCGGCGAACCAGTTCCAGATTTGCTTCGTAAACTTCTTCGCGAAGTCGATCGAGTTCACTCATCCCCGTTTCGCCTCCGCCGCCAGCCTTCTTAAACCCGGAAGAATGTCACCCTTCCCGAACTCGAAGTAAAGCCGCCTGAAGAAGCCGAATAACTCATCGTAAGTCGCGCGCGCGTCCGCCTGCGGTTCATAAGTGGTGTGCGGCGGGCACAAAGCATCTTGCGCATCTTCGATCGTCTGAAACGCGCCCGCGGCCATAAATGCGAAGATCGCCGAGCCCAGGCTCGTCACGTCGCCATCCGGAACCAGAATGGGCTTATTCAAAACGTTGGCATACACCTGATTCAGCACGGGGTTCTTTCGCGGAATGCCGCCCCCATTGATCACCCGGTGTACTGCCGCCCCGTGCTCTTCCATGCGCTCAAGAATAACGCGGGTGTGAAATGCGGTCCCTTCGATGGACGCGAAAAGCTCGTCCTGCGCGGTGTTCGTCAGGTGCCAGCCCAGCGTAACGCCTCCCAGCTCCGGGTTCACCAGCACCGTGCGGTCGCCGTTATCCCAGGTCAGCCGCAGCAGCCCCGTCTGGCCGGGCTTGTAACGCTGAAGTCCCTTCGACAGTTCCGAAACTGTACTCGCCGCGCGCCGCGCAATCGCCTCGAAGATATCGCCGGTTGCGGAAAGTCCTGCTTCGATCCCGGTGTAGGAAGGATGCACGGAACCGGGCACCACGCCGCAAACGCCCGGCACCAGCGTGGCGGATTCGCTCATCCCGATTATGCAGGTCGAGGTGCCGATTACGTTGACCACGTCCCCTAACTGGCAGCCTGCTCCAATCGCGTCCCAATGCGCATCGAATGCGCCCACGGGAATCGGAATCCCGTCGCGCAGGCCCATCTTCAAGGCCCATTCGGCGCTCAGCGTGCCCGCAATGGCGTCCGAAGTGGCATAGCGCCCCAGCATCATTTTCTCGCGCACGCCCGCCAGAAGCGGGTCCACCGCGACTAAGAACTCTTCGTCCGGCAACCCGCCCAGCGCCGCGTTCCACATCCATTTATGGCCCATGGCGCAGATACTACGCGAAACCTGACTCGGGTCTGTAACGCCGCACAAAACCGCGGCCACCATGTCGCAGTGCTCCAAAGCCGTAACGAACCGTGGCCGCTTTTGGGGATTATGCCGCAGCCAGTGAAGCAGCTTCGAAAAACCCCACTCCGATGAATACACGCCGCCGCACCAGTCGATTGCCGCGAGCCCGCGTTCTTCGGCTGTCCTTGTTATCAGCGCTGCTTCGCGCCACGCGCGGTGATCGCACCACAGGTAGTATTCATCGAGTGGCTCGAGGCCTTCCCCAACGGGAATCACGCTGGAGCCGGTAGTGTCGATGGCGATGGCGTCAATCGCGCGCCCATCAACGCCCGCGTCCGCAATCGCCGCGCAAGTCGCCGAAACCAGCGCCGCCATATGGTCCGTGTGGCTCTGCGTCGCGTGGTCGGGGTCTTCTCGCCGCCGGTGCAGCGGATATTCTCCCGTGCCCGCGCCCAGCCTCCCCTTTTTACTGTCAAAGATGGACACACGCACGCTCAAGGTGCCGAAATCAACCCCTGCGACGATACTCATTGGTGCCGGTAGACGCTCCAGCCCAGATACTTTGCCGCCGCTTCCTCCACAGCGGAAGCGCTGCTCGAAAGGTTAGCCGCCACATGGTGTTCAAAACCTTCTTCGCAGATATAGCGCAGTAGCTTCTGCATCCCCGGGATGCGAACCACTCCTGCCCCGCCAAACGTATCCAGTGGATCGGACGTGAACTCACCCTCCCCCACATAGCCGCGGATCTTACCCTCCGAGTCAATCGTCGAGAACCGCGCATAACTCATCGGGCCTGATTTTACTTTGCCAACCACGGTACCGTGCGTATTCTCCTTGCCCACCGTTCCCGCGATGATCAGTTGAAAATCCATTTTCACGTCTTCGAAAAAGTCCTTCGGCAGGTTACTGCAATGGAAGCAAACCGCCTTGTCCGGGTCGTTCCCGTAGTTGTTGTTCCAATCGAGCAGAGCGCTGGGCGTGCCGGACGCCAGACGCAGCGCGTGCATCCCGATCACTCCACAGATATCCACTTCGCAGGCGCTCGACATCAGGTTGTTGCTCATCATGCTCATCACCGTACAGGGCACCACGCCGAAATATTCCTCCATCGACGTCCAGCACTGAATGGCGCTGATACCCACCTCGGTCTGTTGCATCCAGTGGTCCACCACGGCGCCGAACTTGGCCATCTTCATCAAGGCCTTTTTCGGCGTGCTTCCGGTCGAAACATAAGCGTGAATGGCTTCCAGTTTCTCGATCGCCGCCGGATCGTCGTCCGCCATCTTCGCGGCACGGCCGAAGATCTCGGAAAGGTCGATCGGCTCCACGGAAATGCCGGCCTGCTCCAGCAGTTTCTCGCTGTACCGGACCGTGTTGAAAGCGGCCGGCCGCGCGCCAATCGCCCCGATCCGCAGGTTCTTCATGCCGCGCACCACGCGGCAAACGGACTTGAACCATTCCAAATCCTTGGCGAACTCAGGTGACCCCGGCGCTTCCGTGTGCAGCGAAGTCAGTGAGAACGGAATCCCGTATTGCTTCAGATTGTTGCAGCAGGACATCTTGCCGCAGAAGCTATCGCGCCGGTCCGCGATGGTCATGCGCCCCGGCGTATCCGGCGTCGCCTGCACCAGCACCGGAACGTTGAGTCCGGAATAACGCAGCGCATCGGCGATTCCGCGTTCTTCTCCAAAGTTGGGCAGCGTGATAATCACGCCGTCAATCTCATGCCGGTGCCGGTCGAACAGTTCACCGCACATGCGCGATTCTACGCGCGTCTCAACCGCGCCGTATTTCGTGTCCGCCGTGCCGGGCGCGATCACACGTACCCCAGCCGCTTCCAGAACCGCCATCATTTCCTCACGGCCCGACTTGGCCAGATGATCCGGAAAAAACCCGCGGTTGCCGACGATGAGGCCGAGTGTGATTTGTGAGGGCTTTTTCATGGTTTGAATCCTACGCTTGAATCCTATCAAAGCTGGAACAACCCCAAACACAGCTATAGTTGGTTCGATGAGTCAACGAGTCCTCGTTGCCGGCGCCATTATTTTCGACCTCGATGGCGTACTGGCAAATTCGATCGCGGTGGTGGAAGAATCCTGGAGAATTTGGGCTGTCAAGCAAGGCTTGGACCCGGAATTGGTTCGACGGATGGGCCATGGACGCCGCACCGCCGAAATCGTTCAAACGGTCGCGCCGCATCTGGACCTGCTCGCTGAGATCGAACTCTTTGTCGAGATCGAGCAGAGTTTGCTGGACGGCGTCGTGCCCATCCCTGGCGCGTTGGAATTCGTGAAAAGCCTGCCCAGCCATGTGTGGGGCATCGCGACGTCGGGTGAAAGAGTGGTCGCCACCGCGCGGCTCCGTAAACTCGGGTTCCCCATTCCCCAGGTCTTAGTCGCGTCGGAAGACGTGGAGCGAGGCAAGCCGAATCCGGAGGTCTACCTGAAGGCGGCAGCCGGGTTGGGCGTTGAGCCTGGCCTATGCCTGGTGTTTGAGGATGCCCCGCCGGGCGTTGCAGCCGCGCGGGCTGCGGGGATGACCGCGGTGGGCGTGTTGACCACTGTCCCGCCCGCGGAACTGCGGGATGCGGCCGAACTCATCCCGGATTTTCAAGGCGTGACGGCTAAGATGATCCAGGAAACGCCCGCAAGCATCCAGATACAGATGAACGGTCTGTCATTGCGGCCGTAGTTGAAAGTGAAAATTCTCGCCCAGATACACGCGCTTCACTTCCGGATCGCGCCCCAGAACTTCCGGACTGCCCGAGAAAAAAATCCGCCCGTTGGCAATAATGTAAGCGCGGTCCACCACCATCAGCGTCTCTTTCACGTTGTGATCCGTAATCAGAATGCCAATGCCTGAGTTGCGTAGATCGTGCACGATGCGCTGTAACTCAATCACCTGAATCGGATCGATCCCCGAGAAAGGTTCGTCGAGCAGCAGAAACTTGGGTTCAATGGCCAGCGAGCGCGCGATCTCCACACGCCGCCGCTCACCACCCGAAAGCATATACCCCTTGCTGCGCCGCACTTTCTCCAGCCCCAGTTGCGCGATCAACTCGTCCATCCTGGCGCGCCTCGCGCCTCTCGACATGCCGCGTGTTTCCAGAATCGCCATCAGGTTGTCTTCTACAGACAGCTTGCGAAACACGCTCGGTTCCTGCGGCAGATAGCTGATCCCGTTCTGCGCCCGCTGGTACATCGGCATCGCCGTCAGATCCATTCCGTCCAGCAGCACCTGTCCGGAATCGGGGCTGATGAGCCCGACAATCATATAGAAAGACGTCGTTTTCCCGGCGCCGTTCGGACCCAGCAATCCCACCACTTCTCCATGCGCAACATGAACGGAGACGTTATCTACTACTTTTCTGCCGCGGTACGACTTCGAGATCTCAGCGGTTTCCAGGATTGGCATTGGGGTGTTTCTTGCGTTGCAAGTGGCTCATGACGGGCTTAGTGGGTGCGCCGACAATCAGCAGCCGGTCATCTGAAGTGTAGTAAGTCAGCTCCGTACCATGACTATCGTCTTTCTTAATGGAGTCGTAAAGGTCCGCCAGGTTACCGCGCAGAATCACTTTATCTTCCTTGGTGATGTATTCTCCGTGTTCACCCTTGCCGATGCGCTGCCGGTCAGGCCGGCTCTCCACAATCTCCACCTTCCCGTTACCGATCGCATGGTTCAAACGGCTATCCTCGCCGGAGTCTTTCGGGTTCAGATAGGCCTCTAAGTCTGCGCTCTTCACATTCAGTCCCGGACGGTTCAGAACCACGTCGCCAGTGTAATGCGCCATCCGGTCCGCATCCGTATAGATTAGCGTGTCACTCGAAACCACCGTATAGACCGGCGGCAGCGCAGGCGCTTTCGCGGGTACAGGCACAGTCGCCGAGACCTTCACCACGGTTGCGCCGCCGGCCGCCCCCGCCTTCTTGTCGTTACCTTTTGTGCTGTCGTCTTTGCTCTTGTCTTCATCCTGGAACTGCGTGACCACTTTCCCGGTCGCGCTCAGGATATGTTTCTCGCGGTCAATATCGATCGCCCTGGCTTCAATCCGGTCGCCGCCCTGCCACAGCACCGCTCCGCCGTCGTAGTGAACCAATTTGTTACGGTTCGCGGAACTCATGTGCGGCGCGGAGCCCTGTATATTCTCATCCCCATCCAGCATTTCACCCGTGGGCTTCTTCTTATCCGGCGTGGATTGGTCCGGCGCATGGCTGGTCATCACGTGTCCATCGGCCACATAGTCGCCGGTCTTCTGGATCAGGTGAATCTTGTCCGCGTCCGTGGTGCCGTTCGTGTCCCAAATGCGCGCCCCGGTCTCCAGATCCATGGTGTTCGATTGCTGGTCGAGAGACGCGCTCGCCGCCTTCGCATGGCGGTCGCCATCCTCGTAAGTGAAGTTACCGGTCTGCCTCATGGTGGCTAACTGACCCTTCGCATCGAACGTGGCGGCCAGCGTCTGGCTGCTGGTCTTTCCGGGCGCTTCAATCTTGCTATTCCCCGCGCTACTCTTCGCCTTCGTGGCCGCCGCGTAAGTCAACGTCGCGGCGTTACTCGCGGAATAATCCTTGACCATATTCCTGGGGCCGTAATTAATGGTCATTTCCTCTCCGCTCAGAAGACGGTGGTGCTGTTCCGGCGCGTTTGGGAAAAATTCCACCGTGCCGGGCCCGTGGGCGCGCATGCTTGCGATCTCTTTGCCGCCCGCCCGCATATTGATCTCCACATTTTCCGACTTCAACAGCCGGTCTTCCGCGCGTTTGCCAGCCTTGTCCGCCCCGGGCCTCGACCGGATCACAACCCCCTTGGTGGCCACCACGTGGTCCAGCGTCGATTGCGTGTCCCCCGGCACAAACTCCAGGTTGGCCCACGCGGAAGTCGTGTCCGTCATGCCTCCAGATCCCTCCTGGTGCACATGGGCATGGCCCGATCCCGTGATGGTCTTTACATTGCCGTCATCGTCATAAGCCACGTGAACGCTATCCGCCGAGTAGTGCAGTTCGCGATCCGGATACTTATCCACCCCGTGAACGTTCTGGCTGTCAATCGCGTCCACCAGCTTGTCCTTCAGCGTCACGATACTCTGGCCCGCGTCGATGGTGGTCTCCGCTCGCGTCATCCTCGACCACGGCGTCAGCGTCACCTGCGAGCCGGATTCCCGGTACACAATTTCCCCCGCTTCCACATGCATCACCTGGCTGCGCTTACCCTGCCCGCGCATGTTCATCACAGCGCCGCCCTTCAGATGCAGTTCGTGGGTTTGCGGATCGTAAGCCGCTCCCGTGCTCTTGCCGTCCCCGTTCTCAAACGTGAACTCCGCTGCCCGGTCGGTGGAAGCCTTGCCGGTTTTGCTGTCGAACGTCACCCCGGACGATTTCACCGTCGTCAACTGGTGAGGCGGCGTGCCCACGATGGGCACATCGAGAGTAATCTCCACTTCCCCATCTGAGAACATGCGCCCTTCCGACTGGTTGAATTCGGCCCTGGCGCTCTTGATCAGGTCGTAGTGCTGCTGGTCCTTCTCGGTCAGCTTCAACTCCAGCCCGCGCAGCTCGTAGTTCGGGGTGTCGCGGATCTGACGGTAGCTCTTCGCCTTCACGCTGTAGTTGGTCTTGCCCGACGTGCTCTGGCCATACTCATAGTCCACCGCAGTCGAGTTCGTATCCGGCGGCAGCACGGGAGGCTGCTGCGGTGTTCGCTCCCGAGCCAGCTTCATGTCCAGCCGGTAGTAATAACCAGCACCGCCGAGGATCGCCACAATGGCCAGCAAAATGAGCCAGCGTGTTCCTCGCATCTTTTTAAGTCTTCACCCCGGAAACTCTCATTTTAGCAACCTTGCTTTGGATGTCCGGGAACCCATGACCGTTTCCAATAATAAGGAGAACTCCAGACTCGGCCAAACGTACAGGTAGTGAGGGCGTCGATCACTGCATGAACCGATACACCTTTCGCCGGTTGCTCCATTCTCCGCTGTTTACGGTTGTAACCCTACTCACGCTGGCCATCGGCATCGGCGCCAACACCGCCATCTTCAGCGTCATCAATTCCATCCTGCTGAAGCCGCTGCCGTTCTACCAGCCGGATCGCCTGGTGGGCGTCTGGCACACCGCGAAGGGCCTTAACATCAACGCGCTCAATATCTGCCCATCCATGTATTTCACCTATCGGGAGCAGGCGCGAACCTTCACTGATATCGGCGCATACACAGGCGGCTCCGTGAGCGTCAGCCATATCGCCGAACCGGAGCAGGTGCAGAGCCTGTGGGTCACCGACGGCGTCTTAGGCATCTTAGGCGTTCAGCCCGCCCTCGGGCGCTTCTTCAACAGGCGCGACGACACGGATGGAAGCCCGCGCACCGCCGTGCTGTCGTACGCCTACTGGCAGAATCGCTTTAGTGGTTCGCCGTCGGTGGTGGGCACCCACGTGGTGGTGGATGGGGAAGACCACGAAATCATCGGTGTGCTGCCTAGAAACTTCCAGTTCATGACCCCGCGGCCGGCCATGCTTCTTCCTTTGCAGTTCAATCGCGGCAAAGTGTTTCTGGGCAACTTCAGCTACCAGGGCATTGCCCGCCTGAAGCCTGGAGTGACGCTGTCGCAGGCCAATGCGGATATCGGACGCCTGATCCCGGTCTGGCTGAAGAGCTGGCCCGCGCCTCCTGGGTTCAGCGCAAGGCTCTTTGAGGATGCGCGGATCGGTCCAAACGCGCGCCCCTTCATGGAAGACGTGGTGGGCGACATTGGCGGAGTGTTGTGGGTGGTGATGGGCAGCATCGGGATCGTCCTGCTGATCGCCTGCGCCAACGTCGCCAATCTGTTGCTGGTTCGCGCGGAAGGGCGGCAGCACGAGCTCGCCATTCGCGCCGCACTGGGCGCTGGATGGGGACGTATTGCGCGAGACTTATTAGGTGAAAGCATGACGCTGGGGCTGGCCGGAGGCGCGCTGGGACTGGTTCTGGCTTACGGCGGTTTACGGCTCCTCGTGGCCATCGGGCCGGCCAACCTTCCCCGCCTGGACGAGATCACGATCGACCCGCGAGGTCTGCTCTTCACTTTTCTGGTCTCTCTTGTCTCCAGTACACTGTTCGGTCTCATCCCCGCCTGGAAGTACGCCACGAAACTGCCCGTCGCCGGGCTCCGTGACAGCAGCCGCAGCGTCAGCGCCGGCCGCGACCGTCTGCGCGCGCGCAACTTGCTGGTGATCTTCCAGGTGGCCCTTGCGCTGGTCCTGTTGATCAGTTCGGGTCTGATGATTCGCAGCTTCTACGCGCTGCGGCATGTCGATCCCGGATTCACCAACCCGGCCCAGGTGATGACGCTGCGTGTTTTCATTGCAGACACCCAGGCCAAGGAACCCGAGCGGGCCGTCCGCGCACAGCAGGAGATTCTCTCCAAAATCAGCGCCATACCGGGGGTGGAAGAGGCCAGCTTCGCGAGTTCCATGCCGATGGACGGAAACAACAGCAATGATGTTCTGTTGGCCGAGGATCACGCCGCCAAACCCGGCCAGGTGCCCCCGATACGACGGTTTCAATTCGTCGCGCCGGGCTTTTTCCACGTCATGGGCCACCGGTTTTACGCTGGCCGCGACTTGACGTGGACCGATGTCTATCAATTCCGCCCGGTCGCCATTGTCTCTGAAAACCTGGCCCGCGAATACTGGGGCAGTCCCTCCGCGGCGATCGGGAAGCGTATCCGCGAAGGAATGGCTGACGATTGGCGCGAGATCGTCGGCGTAGTGGCCGATGAGTACGACGATGGCGTGCAAGCCAAACCTCCCGCAACCGTTTATTGGCCCGTCATGATGTCCAACTTCTGGGGAAACAAAACCTTTGTTCAAAGAACCGCCGATTACGCCATTCGAACCAACCGGGCCGGCTCTGTCGCGCTTTTGAAGGAACTGCAGCGGGCCATCTGGTCGGTGACTCCGGATTCACCGCTCGCCGACGCCCGCACGCTGCAGGAGATCTACGACAAGTCCATGGCGCGCACTTCTTTTACGCTTGTCATGCTGGCTATTGCCGGCGGCATGGCGCTGGTGCTCGGCCTCGTCGGTATTTACGGCGTCATCTCCTATTCGGTTTCGCAGCGAACCCGCGAAATTGGAATTCGCATCGCTCTCGGCGCGGGCCAGCGGCAAGTGAGCGGCATGTTCGTACGGCACGGCCTCGTGCTGGCCGCCATCGGCGTCGCGGTGGGCTTCACCGCGTCGCTTTGGCTGACACGGTTTCTGCGTTCTTCGCTCTTCGGAGTGACGACTTACGACCCCTCTACTTATGCCCTGACGATGGCGGTGCTCGTCGCCGCGGCCGTGCTGGCGAGTTATATCCCCACGCGCCGCGCCAGCAGCATCGATCCGATTGAGACCTTGCGCTCGGAGTGAGCTGAGTCGGATCTCTAATCAAGGCTCTCCCGCGGCAGATCCTCGCCGTAGCCTTTTCGCAGATCGGCGGCATCGTGAAAGTCCGGAAATGCGCCCGCGAGGGCCAAAAACTCTGGCGACCATGATGCTTCGGCGGACTTCATCACGCGCTCCGCTACCCACTTGCTCACGCTCAGTTTGGCTAACTTGGCCAACTTACGGACCTGCCGCCGCACGTCCTCGGTTAGGTAGAACTCCGCCAATAATCAACTAACCGGCGCGACTTATAACGCGAATGGAAATATGACGGGGACGCCGTACGGCGGCCCGGCGCTGGCCTACGATTACGAGAACCGCGCGAAGTCCGCGACGATGGGGTCGTTCATGGAGAGTTACGCGTACGATGAGAACAACCGCCGCGTCGAGAAGATCAACTCCGGGAACGATTCCATTTACTTCTATGGCGCGGATGGCCGATTGCTTTCGACATTCAAGGCGACGGTTTCAGGGAGCAGCTATTCGTTGGCGCTGGTGTCGAACAGAGTCTACTTTGGCGGAATATTGCTAGGCCGGCGCGACGGCCCCGCTTGACGCTCCCACCCTTCCTACCCGCGCTACGTATTCGCGTGGTATATGAGTGACTTAGCGTTCGACACGCCGCCAGCGTACCGTATAACACCAGCAGGAGTATCCAGCGGCCCACTAAGTAACATCTAGAGTCGCATGTTGCGCTATACTTCGATGACCCGAACGATATAACACGAGATCGCTAGGGGCAAATTAGGAGTTAAATGATCGCAACAGTAAAGTATTTCAACGCCAACATTCTAGGTAAGGTCGCGGGCGCCCTGAGTGTCGCTCTTCTATCCCTTGCTTCCACCAACGCAAGCGCCGAAGTCTCAAAAACGGTAGCCAATAACGGCGCAATGGTCAGCAAGACGGCGCCGGCGGCAAGCACCGTTATACCGGATGCCCAGCCCAAAATCGAGGAGGCCCTTCCAGCCGGAGCAACCGTAATCTATTCAAATTTCGGATCGGGAAGTTCTACTTACAATGCGGGTTCAGGCTTCACCGAGGCAGGTCAGGAAGCAAACGATTATCCCTTGGCGGAAGCGATGTCGTTCACTCCCGCCAGCGACTTCCTCCTGGTTCGAATCGATGCGGCTTTAACATACGTGACCGGGACGAACGGGGTCCATTTGGTTCTTGCCGAAGACAACGGCGGTCTCCCCGGAACCATCATTTACTCTAAGTACTTCACCAATCTCCCCACCTTCGGGACTTGCTGCGTAGTTCAAACGGCGAAGCTGACGCCCTCAAAAACCAGTTACGTCGCGCTCGCCGCCGGGAAGACTTACTGGCTCTACCCGCTCCCTGCCGATACCACCAGCTACCTGGTCTGGAATCAAGACACCACGAACGCGGGCGGAAACGGCGCTGTGTCTGAAGATTATGGAAGCGTCTGGACGACGGCAACCTTGTCTCCGTTTGGGGCGTTTGACCTCTACGGAATCACAGTCTCCAAGTAGACTTGACGGCGGGACGATCACGAAATCGTCCCGCCATATACTCATCGGAATACATGTCTCCATCCACGCGCAGATCTTTCCTCAAAAGCGCCGGAGTTTTCGGCGCAGCCGCGATGACCACAGCCCGCGGTCTGGCCAGAGTCCCAGATCCCGTCCGTCTTCCCGACGACGTCTCCATCTTCACCGAAGCCGAGCCCGCCGGAATCCGCCTCACCCGCTCCAACCAAACCTGGCAGGCCCGCAACATCGAAGTCGAAACCGACCCCGCCACCGGTAAAATCTTTCTCCATGCCCCGCAAGCGAGCGTCACCCGTATCCGTCTCCGTTGGGAAGGTTCGCTCCCGGAGACCTGGCGCTACCTGGGCGATCACTGGGAGCGATCCTATGGCGACCTTGAATGGCGCGCCCTGGTTGGCGAGCGGCTCATGCCCTGGTATTTCCTCGCCTCAGGTGGCGGCGCAACGAATGGCTACGGAGTCAAAACCGGCGCGGCGGCCATCTGCTGCTGGCAGGCCGACGCGGGCGGCATCACTCTCTGGCTGGATGTTTCGAACGGCGGTGGCGGCGTCACCCTCGGCGATCGGCGCTTACTCGCTGCGACCCTGGTGATCCAAAAAGGCCGGCCGGGCGAAACGCCTGCTGCGGCGGCCCATGCCTTGTGCCGCGCCATGTGCGACAAACCCACTCTGCCCGCGCGGCCCCTTTACGGCAGCAACAACTGGTATTACGCCTATGGCCAGAATATGTCCGCCGAAGCCAGCCTCAAAGACGCAGCACTCACTGCGGAACTGATGCCAAACGAACCCGGAAACCCGCCCTTCGTCGTGATCGATATGGGTTGGGGCGCGGCGCGTGATGGGGCAGGTCCTGTGGCCGATACGCAGCTCGGCTTCCCCGATATGTCCCAACTCGCCGCCCAAATGAAGCAGATGGGCGTGCGCCCCGGAATCTGGACTCGCCCTACACTTACCACCGAGAAACTGGCTCTGCCCTGGCGTCTTCCACCCGCTGGAGGCAGAACCAAAGGCGACCTCATCACCATCGATTCCAGCATCCCGGAAGCTCTCGCCTACATCGGTGACACCATCCGCACGATTCGCGGTTGGGGCTTCGAACTCATCAAGCACGATTACTCCACTTTCGATCTCACCGGGCGCTGGGGTTTCCAGATGGGCCCGGACCTCACCGACAAGGGCTGGCACTTTCAGGATCGTTCCAAGACCACGGCGGAGATCGTTCGCGGTCTGTACCGCGCCATCCGCGCCGGCGCCGGCGATGCCACTCTCATCGGGTGCAACACCATCGGGCATCTCTCCGCCGGCCTCGTCGAAGCGCAGCGTATTGGCGACGATACCAGCGGCCGCGAATGGAGCCGCACCCGCAAAATGGGCGTCAACGCCCTCGCCTTCCGCATGGCCCAGCACAACACGTTCTTCGCGGCCGATGCGGACTGCGTCCCGGTTACCCGCGCGATCCCCTGGAATCTCACCACCCAGTGGCTGGACCTGGTCGCGCGCAGCGGAACGGCGCTCTTTGTTTCCGTGGACCCCGCCGTTATCCAGCCCGGCCAGAAGCCCGCCCTCAAAGCCGCCTTCGCCGCCGCCGCGCAAGTGCAACAACCCGGCGCCGCCATCGATTGGATGGAAACAACCATTCCGGAAAGCTGGCGCTTAGATGGAAAGCCCATCCACTACGACTGGTATCTCGACCGCTAGCCCCCTATTGCTTCACAAAAATCGTCTGCGTCGGGAAGGGCATATCGATCTTCTCCTCTCGAAACCGCTTTAAGATCCGCTTCCGCAATTCATGCTGCACCGCAAACTGTTGTTCAAACTCGACAATATTCACATAGAGCTGAAAATCGAGAGTCGAGGGGCCGAACCCCGGTGAAAGCCGCACTGTCGGCTCGTAATCCGCCGCCAGCCCGGGAACATCCGCCGCGGCCTGCTTCGCCACGTCCAGTAAAACGCGTTCTACCTGATCCGGATCTGCGTCATAACTCACTCCCACCTGCACCGCCACGGTCATGCGTTTTTCGGGCAGATTGTAGTTCGTCACAATGGCTTGCGCCAGTTTAGAGTTGGGAACGATGATGTAGTTATTGCTGCGCATCCGCAGTGTCGTGCTGCGCCAACTGATATCGGTCACATACCCTTCTTCGCTGGTGTTGAGCTTGACGTAATCGCCCAGCCTCACCTGGCCTGCGATGGTGATATAAAAACCGCCGAACAGGTTGCTCAGCGTGTCCTGAAGCGCCAGCGCCACCGCCAGGCCTCCCACGCCCAGGGCGGTCAGCATCGGCGTGATCGAGATCCCTAGATGGTGCAGCAGAATTCCCGCTCCGATGCAAGCCGCCGCGATCTGCGCCAGGTTCTTCGTCAGGCTCGTGGCGGGCATTTCGCCCGCCGCCCCGCCGCCGCCGTAATATTTCACCATCGCGCCGGCCAGGTGCGTCGCCATGATCGTGAAGGAAATGATCCAGAGCGCGAACAGCGATTTCGCCAGCACGTGCTCCAGCCGGTCCGCCATGCTGGCGTTCTCGATGGCAAAATAGATCCCAAAGATCAGCGCCCAGATGATAATCGGTCCGCGCAGGGATTCGATCAGCACTTCCGCCAGGCGGTGAGTCGATTTCCTCTGCCAGCGCCGCAGCACCCGGAAGAGGATTTCTCGGACCACAAACCCAGCCAGAACCGTCCCCACCAGCAGAACCGCCGGCAGGACCAATTTATGCCAGTCCCGTCCCGTGTAACCGAGTATGCTGTCGAGGATCGGACTGTATGCGGGCTCGGTTTTCATTGCTCTCCCTACAATCGCATGCCGTAAGAAAAGGACTGCACGATCCGGACGCCCGAATCGTCATTTCTCCAGATGAAGGTGTACCAATAATGAAGGCCACGCGAGCGCGGCTGCTCCTGTTTGCGGGACTCAGTTGCGTGCCGCTTTCCGCGTCCACCGCCTCGCACCTCTATCGCCTCGGCCGCAAGGCCGAACGCGCCGGGAAAATTTCGCAGGCCTACCTCTACTACCAGGAAGCCGCCGCCGCCAACCCCAAAAAGGCGCGCTATCGCCTCAAATTGGAGTCGCTGGCCCCGCAAGCGGCGCAGCAGATGTTGCAGGCCCAACTCCTGCACCCAAGTCCCCCGAGCACGCCCGCGCCCTCGCCGCCCGCCGCTCCAGCCCCCGAAACCGATCAGCCCGCCGGAGCGCCCCACGTTGACCTCCTGCCCGAATCCGGCTTCGACAGCGTCACCGAAGCCGAATTGGCCGTCCAGCGCAAGCTCCTGGGCCCGCGTCATCTGGAACTCACTGACACGCCCCAGGATTTTACATTTGAAGGCGATTTCAAACAGCTCTTCTCGCAACTCGCCGGGCAACTCGGCTTCGAGTTGGTCTTCGATGGCGATTATCAGCCCGGCAAACGCCTGAAGTTTCATGTGGAAGGCCAAACGCCCCGGCAGGCCATCCACGAGATGGAAGCCGCCACCAACTCGTTCGTCGTGCCGCTCAGCAAGAAGCTCTTCCTGGTCGCCTCCGATACCGAGGCCAAGCGCAAAGACCTGGAACAGACCGAGATCGTCTCCGTTCCCATGCCCAGCGTGATCTCCCCACAGGAGATCGCGGAACTGGGGCAGGCCATCAAGCAGAGCGTCGGCGTGGAGAAAATGTACTGGGATCCTCATGCCAACGCCGTCCTCTTGAAAGATCGCGTTACCCGCGTCGACGCCGCGCAAGCCGTGCTCGAGCAGTTGACAGCTTACCGCGCCCAGGTTGGCATGGAACTTCAGTTCATCGAGATGGATGAGACCGATATGTTGAGTCTCGGCGCCAACCTGCAGATCAATTCCCCCATCACCTTCTTCTCGACGCTTACCAGTTCCGGCGCAGCCGTCACGCTCGCGCAACTGGCCAGCCTCGGTGTTGGAAATTGGTTTGGCGTCACCGTTCCCAGCGTCAACGTGACGGCCATGATGACTTCGGGCAAGGCGAAGAACCTGTTCACCAGCACCATCGTCTCTACTGACGGCCAGAAGGCCACCTTCCATTCGGGCGAGAAATATCCCATCGTCAGCAGCCAGTACATCGGGTCGTCGGGACCATCCACCTCGACGTTGTCCTCTCCAGCCCCCACGATTACCTTCGAGGATCTCGGCATCGTCGTGAACCTGACCCCCCACGTGCATGGCATGGACGAGATGTCGCTCGATCTGGATTCGGAATACAAGGTGCTCGGCACCACCACCAATAACGGAATCCCCATCATTGAAGGCCGCAAGCTGGTCACCACCGTTCGCTTCACAGATAACCAGTGGGCCCTGGTGGGCGGTCTGGTCTATGAAACCGATTCGAAAAACAGGAGCGGCATGCCGCTGCTCTCGCGCATCCCGGTGCTCAGCGATCTGGTCAGCAATTACACGCGCAACCGTTCCAAGACCTATGTGCTGCTGGCCATCCGGCCCCATCTGCTGAGCGCTCCTCCCTCCGAGCGTCCGTCGCGCGAAATCTACGTTGGCAGCGACACCCGCTCGGTCACCCCGCTGTGACGCCCGAGCCCTGGCTCCGTGGTCCTCTGGAAAATGTGAACCCGCTGGTCGCGCCGGTCCTGCGTGCGCTGGAACAGGCGCGGGAAGATCTGGAGACGCATTGCGCGCGTGTCACCGACGAAGACGTTTTGGCCACGCCGCTCGGTTTTCACCTGCGCCACATCGCGGGCAGTCTCGACCGCCTGACCACTTATCTCAAAGGCGGCGAACTCACCGAAGCGCAATTCGCATTTCTGCACTCCGAAAAGGACGCCGGCGGCACGCGTCAGGAGCTCCTGGCACGAATCGCAGCCGCCATGGAACACGCCTCGCAAGCCGTCCAGGCGCTTGACCCGGAGTTACTAACATCCCCGCGCACGGTAGGCCGAAAGCACCTTCCCACCACCGTAATCGGCATAGCCATCCATCTCGCCGAGCACACCCAGAGGCACGTCGGCCAGGCCATCACGATCTGTAACTTCATAACCCGGTGAAAATGACTGCTGCGCTATCCGCGTTCATCCTTTTCATCCGGTGCGCCAATGATGAAACCCCGAGGCAGGCGAGCGCGGCGCTACTGACGCGCGCCACACAGCACCGGCACCATTGCCATCAAATATTCAACCTCACCGGCCCTTCCTCCGGCAACGGCTCGCGCATCCGGTCCAGCCAGTAAGCGATCCCCGCAAACGTGCAGTAAGCGACCTCCGCAAAAATCACCCCGGCCCCAACATTTCCCGATGCCGAAGACTCTCCATAAAGGTTCGCCACATCAATCGCAATCAGAAGCCCGGCGAATACGATCATCCCGTACCGCCCCATTGTCGTTTTCGCTTGCGTGGCGCGCAGGTACACCCACAATCCAGCGATCAGAATCGCGCTTTCCACCGCCAGCGTGCCCGCCCGGTAATGCCACAATCCGAGCCCCACTTCAGGACCGCCGCGATAAAGCGGAAGATCCCTTGCATGCACCACCCAATCCAGCACCCAATGGGAAAACACGCACCCACCAAGCACCGCGCTTTTCGAGAAGCGGAACACCAGCCATGACCACGCGATCGCCATCACCAGCGAATGGGTCCACGGGAAATCGGTGAACTTGATGTTACTCGCCGGCAGGTATCCGGGAATCATCCGCGCGTGCTCGATACCCAGCAGAATCGCCGGCACCCACAGCACATCCAGAAACTGCACCGCGAGGAACGTCCAGCCGAGCGAAGTCCGGGGCGATAGCCGCTTCGCCGCCAGCGCGATTCCGTAGTGTCCAACAAACATGTCTTCTAGAGTCTATAAAACTTGTGATATCGTTCAGGCAAATGGAAAATTCCCACCTTTCGCGCCGCACATTTCTCACCACGACTCTGGCCACATCCGTAGCCGCCCCAGCCATTCTATCCGCCGTCGCGCGTCCCCACATTCCCATCGGCCTCGAAATGTTTTCCGTGAGAGACGATCTCAAGACCGACGTGATGGGAACCGTGAAAGGCGTCGGCGCAATGGGCTATCAAGTGGTTGAATTCTTCGCGCCTTATTATGACTGGACCCCGGAGTACGCCAAGCAGGTTCGCGAAACCATGGACGCCGCCGGCCTTCGCTGTAACTCCACACACAATGGCCGCGCGAATCTGGAGCCCGCCGGTATCGCCAAGGCGATCGAATTAAATCGCATCCTCGGCGCACGTTACGTCGTCATGGCGCATCCCGGGAATGTCAAAACGATTGACGATTGGAAGCGCGTCGCCGACACTCTGAACCAGGCCAACACAACCCTCGCGGCCGAACACATGCACTCGGGTTATCACAATCACGACCTCGAATGGCGTCCGGTGGATGGTCAGAAGCCCATCGAACTGCTGGCAACTTCCACTGACAAGAGCGTCATGCTGCAACTCGATGTCGGTACCTGTGTTGCCACCGGCAACGATCCGGTCGCCTGGATCGAGAAGAATCCCGGCCGCATCCGCTCCCTGCATCTCAAGGATTGGTCTCCCGCCGAGGGCTACAAGGTTCTATTCGGCGAAGGCGTTTCCCCCTGGAAACAAATCTTCGCCGCCGCCGAATCCAAGGGCGGCGTCGAATACTATCTCATCGAGCAGGAAGGCAGCCGCTTCCCCGAAATGGAAACAGCTCAAAAATGTCTCGCTGCTTATAAGAGTATGCGCGCCTGAGGCCTACAACGCAAATTGAATCCCTTGCGCCAGCGGTAACTCGCCAGACCAATTAATCGTATTGGTCTGCCGCCGCATATACGCCTTCCAGGAATCGCTTCCGGATTCGCGCCCGCCGCCCGTATCCTTCTCGCCGCCGAACGCCCCGCCGATCTCCGCGCCGCTGGTTCCGATGTTGACGTTGGCAATCCCGCAGTCCGATCCGCGGTGGCTCAGGAACGTCTCCGCGGCAACGAGGTTATTCGTAAAGATGGAAGACGAAAGCCCCTGTGGCACCGCATTATGCCACTCGATCGCCGTTTCCAAATCCTGAAAGTCAATCAGATACAGAATCGGCGCGAACACTTCCTCCTGAATCATCGGTAAGTCATGCCGGGCCCGCACCAGCGCCGGCTCCACATAACATCCACCGATCCGCTTGCCCCCATAGATCACCTCGCCGCCTTGCTCGCGTACCTGATCCAGAGCCTGTTGCATCCGCGCCACGGAAGCTTCACTCACCAGCGGCCCCATCAAGGTATCGGGCAACATCGGGTCGCCGGTCCGCACCTGCCGGTAAGCCGCCACCAATGCATCGGTCATCCGTTCCCCGATGCCATGCTGCAGAAACAAGCGCCGCGTGGAAGTGCAGCGCTGTCCGGCCGTCCCCACCGATCCGAACAACACACCGCGCAAAGCCAGATCGAAGTTCGCATCGTCCATCACGATGATGGCGTTGTTCCCCCCCAGTTCCAGCAAACTGCGTCCCAGCCGCGCGCCGACAACCTGCGCCACGTGCCGCCCCACCGCGCTCGATCCCGTGAAACTGATCAACGGAAGCCGCGCGTCCGCCAGCATCGCTTCACCCACTGCTTCATTCGATCCAATCGCCAGCCCCAGCACGCCGTGGAATCCATGCCGCTCCAGAACGCGGGCGCAAATATTGTGTGCCGCAATCGCGCACAATGGCGTCTTGGGCGAAGGCTTCCACACCACGGTATCGCCGCAAACCAGCGCCAGCATGGCATTCCACGCCCACACCGCAACGGGAAAATTGAACGCGCTGATCACCCCCACCGGTCCCAGCGGATGCCACTGTTCGTACATCCTGTGCCCCGCCCGTTCGCTGTGCATCGAATTGCCGTATAGCTGCCGCGAAAGCCCCACCGCGAAATCGGCGATGTCGATCATCTCCTGAACTTCGCCGATCCCCTCCGCCAGAATCTTTCCCATCTCGCGCGTCACCAGCGCGCCCAGCGCGGCTTTCTGTTCCCGCAGCGCATTCCCCATCTCGCGCACCATCTCTCCGCGTTTCGGAGCAGGCACCATCCGCCAGCTCGAGAAAGCCTCGCTCGCCAGGTCCACCACTGCGTCATATTCAGCCCGCGTCTGCGTCCGCACACGCGCGATCGGCTTCCCATCCGCGGGACTCAGTGAAGCGACTTCGCCCGCACTCCCCACGCCATTCACTTGTGCAATACCCAATTGTTCTAAGTAACTCATGATTCAGTCAAAAATCGAAACGCCGCCGGACCGATCGCAAAACGACGCCCCGCCGCTCTCGCCCGCTCCTGCATTCGCGCCACCGTGAAGTGCTGGAACTCCGGGTCATGCCAGTGCTCCAGGCCCAGCCGCTCGCTGATGCGCATGGCTGTCTCTCGCGTCGTCGCCCCGCGCGGTTTGGTCGCGCGCGTGTGCAGCGGATCGCAGAGGATGGGTTTCTCCGTTACATGCAGCGCCCGGTCCATCAGGTGATCCGGATCGCACGGCAGCAGCGGCGCCAGCGTCACAAAGGTCTCAAAGCCTGCCTCAATCAGCAGCCGCACCGCCTCAAATCTGCGCTCAATGGGGTCGCAATGCGGTTCGTAACAGCGCCGGATCTTATCGTCATCCGTGGTAATCGAAAAGCTGATCCGCAGCGTCGTATTCCGCGAAACGCGCCGCAGCGGTTCCAGGTAATCCAGTACGCGGGCGCTCCGTGTTTGCAGCACAAAGATCCGCGGCGGATGCGCCGCCACTGCTTCCAGCACAGGTTCCATCGCTCCTGTTTCAGCCTCCGCCGGCTGGAACGGGTCCACTAATGGCGAGCAATAAATAATCTGCTGCGGCTTTAGCGCCCGGCTCAGTAACTGCGCCGCGTTCGATTTAAATGTTGTCCGCTGTCCCCACCCAGTTACATCTTCCGGACGCAGGCCGCCGTACATCCCCATCGTCGGCACATAGCAGTAAGAGCACCCATAAGTGCAATTGCGCGCCGGAGTCAGTGAGTGCGTAAACCCGGCTTCCGCAATAAATCCGGACGTGGGGCTAAGGATGCTCCGCGCCGGTTCAAAAAAAATCTGATGCGGCATCGCTTGTGAATTCGCCAACGCCTAAATCGCCAAAGGTCCGCGCCCCGCGTCCAGGCAAAGCTTTAAATTATCATCAGCAATTTTCTGCTGATAGTACGGCGCTTCCTGGCTCACGCGTTCCATCCAGGTCTTGCCCCGTTCTCTCACCAGCGAAAGAGCGCGCGCCAGATACACTCCGCCCCTGTCGGGAAAAGTCGCCCAATACGCATCGGTGGTGCACGGAATCAACAGTGGATCGCGCGTGATCATCTCCAGCGTAAAACGCGTATCCGGCTTCACGCGCCGCACGGCCTGCACAATCCCGCGCACATCCACCACCCCCATCCCGATCGGTACCTCCGCCATGCGGAAGCCCATCGGGTCCGGACCCACCGCAATGTCCTTCACGTGCGTCGACACTGCGAACGGCGCAAGCCGCATCACCGCATCTGGAGCGTCCAGCAGCGCCAGATTATTCCCGAAATCCAGGCACACTCCCAGGTAATCGCTCTTGTGCCTGTGCTGCACGCTCTGCATTTCGTCGATGGTCCAGTCCTTGTGATTCTCCAGCGCCAGAACCATCTGATGCTTCTCCAGCAACGGCACGGCCCGGTCCAGCGTCGCATCGCTATCGGTCACAAACTGCTGCCATGCCGCCAGGTCCTTGAACGTTTCATAGCGCCGCGTACCCAGGCAGGCGCTGCGCACCAGTCGCGCTCCAGCCGCCTTCGCCGATTCAAGCTGCTTCTCAAAGTCGTCCTCGCCGCCAGGCTTGGGCAGCGTGACGATGCCCTCATAGTACATGCCGTACTCGGCGGCTTTGGCCTTCACCTTCTCTGCGAACGGCAGGTCCAGCGAAGTCAACTGCATTTGAATGCCGGCCGCTCCCATCGAGTTGCAATGGTCCAGAAAGGCCAGCGTGTCGGCAAACTTGCGCGTGCCTCCATAGGAATAGATACACACGCCAAAGTTGCTCTTCTGCACGGGCGGGGAAGCGGCCAGCGCGCGGCTAGCCACTGCGGCCGACGAAGCCAATAGAAAATCGCGGCGATTCATATTAGAAAACCAAGTTAAGAAACCAGACTCTTTAGAACATCGTCCCACGGCCGCCGGTAAGGACGCACCAGCATCGCGCTCGCCTGCGTGTCATCCACAATCTGCTCACCCTCCGCATCCCACCGCAGCTTGCGTCCCGTGCGCAGACTGATGTTCGCCAGGTGGCACGCAGTCGCCACCCGGTGCGAATCTTCCACACTCGATATCGGCGTCTCGCGCGACTTGATGCAATCCAGAAAATTCCTCGCATGCATCGCGAATTGCGCCGGCGAAGACCCTGCTCCCTTGGTTTCCGCGCACCAGAAATCCACCGGCTTGGGCTGCGCTTCCCGGCGCTCATTTTCGCCGCGCGGTCCGCCTGTGGGGTGTCCTTTGAACGTCGGAATCGTCTGCGACGGATCGCTCTTCGCGTCGCAAGTCACCACGAAACCCGATCGCGTAATCGCAAGGCTCCCCTTCGTCCCGAAGAATTCCAGATCGTATTCCTCGCGCCGCCCCAGGCTCGTTTCGCGCAGCGAAACCTCCGTCGTAAACCCCGGATATTCCAATAGCGCGTCCTGCGTATCCGGCGTCTCGCCATTATCCTCGGAAGCTTCCAGCGCGAATCTTCCCCCCGACGAAGTCACTGCCGACGGCCCTTTCACCCCCGTCACCCAGTGAACGATATCCAGATCGTGCGCTGCCAAATTCGTCATCTGTCCGCCGGAATAATCCCAGAACCACCGGAAATGATAAATGCCGCGCTTCGGGTTGAAAGGCCGCGCGGGCGCTGGTCCCAGCCACATCCCGTAATCAAATCCGGCGGGCGCGGCCCCGTCCGGGGGCGCTCCGTACCCAGGCATAATGTTGCGGTGATAAGCCACGCGCGCGCTGGTCACCTTGCCGATGTACCCCGACCGGATCAACTCGCGCGCCTTCTGATAATGCAAGCCCGATCGCTGTTGTGTCCCGGTCTGCACCACGCGTTTATAACGCCGCGCCACGTCCACCATCCAGCGCCCTTCGCGTACAAACAGGGTCAGGGGCTTTTCGACGTACACATCCTTGCCCGCCGCGCACGCCATCATCGTCAGTAGCGCGTGCCAGTGATCCGGCGTCGAAACCACCACGGCCTGAATCTCTTTCTGATCCAGCAGCCTGCGGAAATCCGCATAGCCTTTGCACTGCGCCCCGCACGCCGCCACGCCTTGCTCCAGCCGAGGTTGGTAGCAATCCGAAAGCGCCACCAAATCGACGTCAGGCTGATTGTGAAAATCGAAAACGTGCTGCGCCCCAATCAGCCCATAGCCGATGAAGCCCACCTGTATGCGATCGTTCGCGCCTTGAATCCGTGAATAAGATGCGGCCGTGAGCCCCGCCAGAAGAGTGCGCCGTGTCATTTGCATCCGACGCGAATTCTATCAAAACCCCTAACACAGCCCGAAGGAGACGCCCGACCTAATCCGCGTTTATCCGATTCATCGGCGGCCATGTCTTCGGTCGGGTCTATCGCCCAACGAAGCCGTAGCCAATGAAGCCCACCTGTATCCGATCGTTCGCACCTGGAATCCGCAAACAGGAAGCGGTGTCCCTCTACAACAGCCGGAACGTCACCACGATATTAGCCATAACAGCCACCGGCTGTCCGTTCTTCATCCCCGGCTTGAACTTCCATTTGCTCACCGCTTCAATGGCTTTTTCATCCAGGCCCATCCCCACGCCGCGCACTACCTGGACGTTCTTCACCCTGCCTGTGGCATCCACCACCACCGTCAGCGTGACTTCGCCGTTGTACTTCGCTTTGCGCGCTTCTTCGGAGTATTCCGGCTCAACCTGGAACAGAACCGTCGGCGCGCTCACGCCGCCGCCCACACGGTATGCGCCGCCCCCGTAACCGCCGCCGTTGCCCGCTCCAAAGCCCGCGCCATCCCCCGCGCCCACGCCGCCATGGTTCCCGCTCCCGATGCCTGCCCCCGCTCCAATTCCATTCGACGCTTCCAGCGCCTTCGACAGTGGATCGCCCAGATTCGGAGAATTGATGGTCGGCAGCGGAATCGGCGAAACAATCGTCGGTTCCATCACCAGCTTCGGATGCTCGTTATGCACCACGGCCTCGGGCGGCACAAACTGCTTCAGCGCGATCTTCGGCAGTTTCCCCTTACTCGCCGGCGTAGGCGATCGGTCGCCGCCGCCGCCGCCGCCCGCCAGTTGACCATTTTTCTTGATCTCCGGCAGGTAAGGCGCCAGGTTCGGGTCGATAATAGACGTCACCTCGCGCTTCTTTGCCTCTTGAACAACCCGGATCGAAAGAAACGTCACCAGCGCCAGAAGCGCGCCCAGAAGGACTGCCGAATAACCCCAGTTCTTTCCGTCCGGGGCATACATCCCCCAGATGCTCTTTACGGGAACCGGCTTGGAAGTCAGTTCCAGCGGCGGAAGCTTCGGCGGGTTGAAAGTATCCCGCAGGTTCTCGTAGAGGCTCTTGTACCAGGGCTCATCGGGCTGAGCCAGCAGACGGCTTAGATGATCGATTTCATTCATCGTGCAAACTTCTCGAGACCTCTATCGGTTGTCCAAAGGCTGTTTCAAAACTACTCTATACGAAATACGTTTTCTAACGCTCAGAAGTTGCAGCCGCGCCTCCAGATTTCTGGAATTCCAGTTCCGGAAGGCTCAGACTTCGCTTTCAAGTTTATCACGCTGCACGAACATTGCCAGTCGCCGAATGTCTATACTGGCCTTGTTCATGCTTCGCGTTCGTTTTGCTCCTTCCCCCACCGGATTTCTCCACATCGGCAGTGCTCGCACCTTTATTTTCAACTGGTTGTATGCCCGCCGCCATGGTGGGACCATGATCCTCAGAATCGACGACACCGACGTCGAGCGCAACACCGAGGCCTCGCTCCAGTCCATTTATGAAGGCCTCAAGTGGCTCGAGCTCGATTGGGATGAGGAATACCGCCAGTCCAATCGCCTCGATCTGCACCGCGCCTCCGCGCAACAAATTTTCGCCCAGGGCCTCGCCTATCGCGATTTCACCCCAGCCGCCGCGCCCGCTCAAAGTGACGGCGCGTGGCTCGCCAACCCCGGCATGCGCGAGCTTTCCGCCGCCGAGAGCGATCGCCGCGCCGCCGCCGGTGAAAAATACGTCCTTCGGTTTCGCGTGCCACGGGAATCGGAGGGCGGGGAAGTCGCCTTCCAGGACCTCGTCTACGGCCCACAATCCAAAACCATCGCCGACCTCGAAGACTTCGCCCTCCTGCGCAGCGACGGAACTCCCACTTACCACCTGGCTTCCTGCGCCGATGACGCCGATCTCAAAATCACCCACGTCATCCGCGGGCAGGATCACCTCTCCAATACCTTCAAGCACCTGCTCATCTTCGATGCGCTCGGCTGTACGCGCCCACAGTTCGCGCATCTTCCCCTCCTGGTCGCACCCGATGGCGCCAAGCTGTCCAAGCGCCGTCACGGACCCGTCGTCAGCGTCACTACTTACCGCGATGCCGGCTTGCTCGCCCGCGCCTTCATCAACTTCATCGCTCTGCTCGGCTGGTCGCCGAAAGACAACCGCGAGCAGCTATCCCGCGCCGAACTCGTCGAAAGCTTCAGCTTCGAAGGCGTCAACCGCAGCAACGCCGTGGTCAACTTCACCGAAGAAGAACCCTTCGACCCAAAAGCCCTCTGGCTCAACTCCCAGCACATGCGCTCCATGCCGGCCACCGACCTGGCCTGCTACGTCGCTCAGGAACTGGCGCACGACGGCATTCCGGTTCCATTTCCCGACCCCTGGCTGGTCCAGGCGGTGGATCTTCTCCGTGCCCGCTACATCACCCTCAAAGACTTCGCCCAACGCGGTCTCCCCTACTTCACCGATGAAGTCGTGATGGACGCGACCTCGCTGGAGCGCCTCACCTCGCCCGCGCGCGTTGGTCTCGGAACGCTCGCCAGCCGCCTCGCCGCCAACCCCGAGTTCACCGATGCCACCGTTGAAGCCGCATTGCGCGCGCTCGCCGCCGAGCTCGGCCTAAAACCCGGCGTCCTCATCAACGCCGCCCGCGCCGCTCTCACCGGCCAGGCCGCCGGTCCCAGCGCATTCCACCTCTTCACCATCATTGGACGCGACCGCGCCATTTCCCGCTTGCGAGCCGTCGCAGAATGAATATCCTCGGCATCGGAACCCTCGGCGGCGACTCGGCCACCGCTCTCATCGCCGGCGGCAAACTCGTCGCCGCCATGGAAGAAGCCAAAATCGCGCGTCGCGCCCGCCGCAACGAGCTGCCGTCCGAATCCATCGACGCGTGTCTCACCATCGGCGGCCTGGAACCGAAGGACATCGATATCATCGCCATCGCCCGCCCTGTGCCGGATGCGCTCGCGGGCACCCTCAATTTGAAACTGCGCGAACGCTTCCCCAACGCGCACATGGCCCTGCTTGATCATCACGAAGCCCACGCCGCGTCCGCCTTCTACGCCTCGCCATTCGAAGAAGCCAAAGTCCTCACGCTCGACCGTGGTGGCGATCTCCGCTGCGGCGCATGCTGGTCCGGCTCGGCATCCGGCCTCGATCTCGAAGAGGAATTCTATTACCCCGATTCGCTCGCCGATCTCTACACCCGCGTCACCGAACTGCTCGGCTTTCAGCCCGATTCCGACGAGCACAAAACCCAGTGGCTCTCCGCCGGCGCGGATGCCCGCTTCATCCCCCTGTTTGAACAAATCACCGGCACGGACGTCACCCCACGCTTCGACCGTAGCTTCTTCGACCCCGGCCGCCTCACCCAAGGCGGATTCAGCCGGAAATTCCTTGATGAAATTGGACCCGCAATCGACACTCCAGCCGTCGCCCGCGGCCTCCAGGCCGCCGTCGAACGCGCCGTCGTCCGCCTCGCCGGCACTGCCCGTAATCTCTGCATCGCCGGCGGCCTGGGCTTCAACGCCCTCCTCATCGCCGCCCTCGAAAATTCCGGTCTCTTTGAAAACGTCTTCGTCCAACCCGCCGCCGGCAATGCCGGAACCGCTCTCGGCGCAGTCCTCCACACCTGGCATGAGGTGCTGCACAACAAAACCCGCATTGATACCGGCGCCTACCTGCTTGGTCCCGAATACTCAGCCGAGCAGATCAAACTGGTGCTCGAAAATTGCAAACTGCACTTCCACTACCTGTTGACGGACGACGAATTGGTCTCCACCGCGGTCGAGCAGCTTATCGACAACAAGATCATCGCCTGGATGCAGGGACGCATGGAATTCGGCCCGCGCGCTCTCGGCAATCGCAGTATCCTGGCCTCGCCCTTAAATGCCTACTCCACCGAAAACCTCAACCGGTACATCAAGCACCGCGAGTCATTCCGCAAGTTCGCCGCCTCCGTCCCCGCGGAACTCGCCGCCGAATATTTCGAGACCGGGCCCAACTCGCGCACCCTCGCCAGTGTGGCGCGTGTGAAGCCGGCGCATCGCCAGACCTTCGCCGCCGCGCTCCTCGGTGGCGACCTGATCCGCGTCCACACCGTCCGCCGCGATGACAATCCCCTCTACTGGAACCTGCTGCATGCCGCCGGAAAGAGCAGTGGATTGCCGGTCCTCTACAACACCTCATTCAACTTATTCGGAGAACCGCTGGTCTGCTCCCCCCGTGACGCGGTCCGCAGCTTCTTCTCCAGCGGCATCGACGCCCTCTTCGTAGGCAGCTTCCTCCTTCAGAAGTAACGTGCAACAGGCTTCTTCACTCAGGTGGCGCGGGCTTCCCGCAGATCTACCAGACAATTTGAATTTCGAGCTTGACCGCTCCCTCTGTGTGTGCAAATGGGCGGGAAAGGCATGCCGGTAGTGAAGAAAAAATCTGAGGGACGTAACGACTGCCACCCCATTAGTTCTTGTACACTCTACAGGATGGAAGCTCGTTGAATTGAGCCGCTATGTCCGCTGAAGAACCTCCTGACCCCGACCAAAGTCCGGACCAAGGCACGAACCTAACCCAGTCCATCTCGTCGGACGAAACCGCTGGCGCGGTGATCGGCCGCTATCGCCTCCTGCAGAAAATCGGCGAAGGCGGCATGGGCGAGGTCTGGCTTGCCGAGCAAAAAGAACCTGTCCGCCGCCGCGTCGCCCTCAAACTGATCAAAGCCGGCATGAACAGCCGCGAAGTGGTCGCGCGCTTTGAATCCGAGCGCCAGGCCCTGGCCCTGATGGACCATCCCGCCATCGCGAAGGTGCTCGATGCCGGAGCAACGAACGAGGGCGCGCCGTACTTCGTGATGGAGTACGTGGCGGGTGTTCCCATCACCACCTACTGTGACAATCACAGGCTCGGCACCCGCGACCGGCTGGAATTATTCATGCACGTCTGCGAAGGCGTCCAGCACGCGCACCAGAAAGCCATCATCCATCGCGACCTGAAGCCCTCGAACATCCTCGTCACGGAAGTCGACGGCCACCCCGCGCCGAAGATTATCGATTTCGGAGTCGCCAAGGCGCTGACGCAGAAGCTGACCGCGGACACCATGTTCACGCGCGTGGGCGCCATGATCGGAACGCCCGAATACATGAGCCCGGAGCAGGCGCTATCGTCGGGTGAAGACATCGACACGCGCACCGACGTCTATTCGCTGGGAATCATCCTTTACGAACTGTTGGCGGGTGCGCCACCCATCGAACTCCGGAAGGTCGCGTTTGAGGAATTCCTGCGTCGCTTACGCGAGGACGACGCCCCCAAACCCAGCACCAGGATCCGCACGCAGAACCCGGCCACGTCCACTGAAGTAGCGCGCAAGCGCCAGACCGAGCCGCAGACGCTGGCCCGGCAGATGCGCGGGGACCTGGACGCGATCGCCCTGAAGGCGCTGGAAAA
>Ga0182016_10001178_pt1 | contig 31986 bp, 37 predicted proteins | sample 712S2MmetaG_FD_120491 | JGI IMG/M metagenome (GOLD analysis project Ga0182016, IMG submission 120491) | Permafrost microbial communities from Stordalen Mire, Sweden - 712S2M metaG | ecosystem: Environmental > Terrestrial > Soil > Wetlands > Permafrost | place: Sweden: Stordalen | collected...
GTCAGGCGCGGGAACATGCGCAGCGGGTTGTCGTGCACGATCGCGAGTTTGTCGGCTTCGGTGAGGAAGTCGAAGCTGTCGATGAGCGCGAGCACATCGTCGGCCGCGGCGCCGGTCTCGGGATTGAGGATGTCCGAGCCGCTGCCGGGCACTTCCGTGCCGAAGACCATGCGGTCGACGCCGCGCTGCTTGATGACCGCGCCGAGGAAGTGCGGGTCGTAGCAACACGTATCGAAGAACAAGTTATTCGAGGCGTCGACGCGCTTCTTCACCTTTTTCGGCACCGCGGAGATCTCGATGCTGCCGCCGGTGCGCTCGCCGCTGTCACGCGCAATCGTGTCCACGCCGTGGGCCTGCTTCACGGCGTCGACCGGACGGCCTTTCTTGAGAAAACGATCGAGTGCGCCGCCGCAGTGGCAGATCACGATGCGCAGTTTCGGAAAGCGCTCGAACACGTCGCTCTGCTCGAGCAAGAGCGTGGCGAGCCACTCTTCCTTGACGTTGTTGAACTGATAGGAGTGCGAGAGGATCTCGATGCGCGGGTCGCGCGAGATCGACGGGTGCACGACCAGCGTCATCTCAAGCGCTTCGGCGCTTTCATAGAGCGCGTACCAGTATTCGTCGTTCATGCCGGGCGTGAGGCCGTCGCCGCCGGGATCCGGGTTGACCGTCGCGCCGACGAAGCCGAGGCCGTGCGCTCGTTCGAGTTCCGGCACGCAGTTGTCGCTGTCGAGATCGCGGCTTTGCGGCAGCTGCGCGATGCCGACGAAGCGGTCGCTCCACAGATCGCACTGCTGCGCGATGACGTTGTTGGTGACTTCCGTCCACGGCCCGACGAGATACGGGCTCTCCCACTGCATCATCGCGACCGGCCGCGGCGAGATCATCTGCACGTCGATGTTGTGGCTGTCGAGCATCCGCAAATGGCGCTCGATCGGCGCCTTGAGCTGCGCTTCCGTCAGCACGAGTTCGTCGCCCGGCGTGCGCAGCGCAATCAGGTTGTATGCGAACGCCCGGAAATGCGGCGGCGTCGACATGTGGCCGTGACAATCAATGACTTTCTTGCCTGCAAACATGACCGGTCTCCTTAACGTTCGAGCGAGTTGTAGTGCGCGCGCAGTCCGAAGAGCACGAGATGCGGTTCGACGCGTTCGATCACCGGCGTCTCGCCGGCAAGGACCGAGGCGAGTCCGCCCGAGGCGATCACGCGAGCGGTGGCACCGATCTCCGCGCGGATGCGCGCCACGATCGCTTCGGCGGCACCGATGGCGCCGTAGACGATGCCGGCTTGAATCGACGTGACCGTATCGCGTCCGACCACGACGCCCGGCGCATGCAGCGCGACTTGCGGCAGCTTCGCCGTGCGGCCCACCAGCGCGTCGAGGGAAACTTGAAGTCCGGGCGCGATTGCGACGCCGGCATAGGCGCCGTCGGCGTCGATGATGCCGTAGGTCGTGGCCGTGCCGAAGTTGATCGCGATCGCCGGCGCGCCGACGATCTCGCGCGCCGCAATCGCCGCGGCGATCAAGTCGGCGCCGACGTCGGCCGGCCGGTCGGTGCGGATGGGGATGATCGTCTGCGAGGCCGCGGTGAACGCGACCGGCTGCACGCCGAAGTATTTCTCGCAGCCCTCGAAGAGCGGCCGGTCGACGATCGGCACGACCGAAGCGACCACGATCGCGCCGACGTCGCGAATCGGGAAATGGGCCGTTGAGAAGAACGACGAGAACAGGATGCCGTATTCGTCGGCCGTCCGCCGCGGCGCGGTCGTGATGCGCCAGGTGCCCATCAGCGCGCCCGAGGTGTCGAACGCGCCGAGCTTGGTCTCGGTATTTCCGACGTCGATCACCAGCAGCACGGTTACGCCCGCGTTTCGCGACGAATGGTAACGATCGTATCCCAGAGGCCGCCGGCCAGCACGCGCTTCGAGGCGCTCGGCAGTTCGCGCCGTCCGCCGTTACCCCACAGCACGGTCAAAGCACTATCGCCGGCACCGAAGCCGCGTTCGCCCGAAACGTCGTTCACCGCAATGGCGTCGAGGTGCTTGCGCACGAGCTTCTCGCGCGCATTCGCTTCGTGTGCATCGGTCTCGGCCGCGAAGCCGACCAGAAACGTGCCGTTCTTACGCGCTCCGAGCGCGGCGAGAATATCCGGATTGCGCTCGAGCGCGAGCGACTGCGGATCGTCCGTCTTCTTCACCTTCGAGGCGTGCGTCTCGGCCGGGCGCCAATCGGCGACGGCGGCCGTGGCGATCGCGATCGTCGCGCCCGGCGCGCGCGCGAGCGCGGCCCGCTCCATCTCGCGCGCCGTCGTCACGCGGTCGACTTGCGCGCCCGACGGCGGCACGACCGACGTCGGCCCGAGCACCAGATCCACGGTCGCGCCGCGCGCAAGCGCTTCGCGCGCCAACTCGATCCCCATCGTTCCGGTCGACGCATTGGAGAGGAAACGAACCGGATCGATCGGCTCGCGCGTCGGGCCGGCGGTGATGAGCACGCGCTCACCGGCCAGGTCCCGCGTGCGCGCCAGCGTCGCTTCGATCGCATCCATAATTGCGTCTTCGCCCGCCAGGCGCCCGGCGCCGGTTTCGCGCTCTGCAAGAAAGCCGCTCTCCGGTGCAACGATCGTCACGCCGCGCGCTTCGAGCGTGCGCAAATTCGCGACAGTGGCCGGGTGTTCGAGCATCGCCGTGTTCATCGCCGGCGCGATGACGATCGGAATGCGCGCCGCGAGCGCGGCGTTGGTGAGCAGATCGTCGGCGATGCCTTGTGCGAGCTTCGCAATCACGTTCGCCGTGGCCGGCACGATCGCGAACACCTCCGCGGCGCGCACGAGCGCGATGTGCGGGATCTCTTCCGTGCGCTCCCACATCGAGGTCCAGACGCGCCGCCGCGCGAGCGCCGCAAACGTCGCGGCGCCGATGAAGTGCTGCGCCTCGGCAGTGAGGATCACATCGAGATCGGCGCCCCGCTGCACGATGCGGCTGGCGAGTGCCGCGGCCTTGTAGGCGGCAATGCCGCCGCAGACGCCGAGCAGCACCCGCCGTCCGTTCATCAGGTCACGCTCGCGTGCAGATCTGCGCGCTCCGCGGCCGCCGGAACGTTCAAGGCAAGGTTGTCGATCAAGCGCGTCTCGCCGAGCCACGCACTGCCGATCGCCGTCACCACGTCGGGACCCGAGCGCGAACCGATGTTGGCGAGGGGTTCGAACGTGCTCGGATCGACGACGTCGAGATACGCTTCGCGCAGCGGGCCGGCGATATGCGCGCGGCCGGCCGCGACGATGCGGTCGCGATTCGTTTCGCCGCGCATCACGGCGTCCGACATCGCTTGCAGCGCGCGATAGAGCCCCGGCGCCGCCGCGCGTTCCGCCGGGTGCAGATACGCATTCCGGCTCGAGAGCGCGAGGCCGTCGGAATCGCGCACGGTCGGCACGACGACGATATCCGTCGGCAGCGCGAGGTCGCGCACCATCTGCCGCAGCACCGCCACTTGCTGCGCATCCTTGGCGCCGAAGTACGCGCATTCGGCGCCGGCAATCGCGAAGAGTTTCGCGCACACGGTCGCCACGCCGCGGAAGTGGCCGGGCCGCAACGCGCCCTCATAACGCGTAGCGATCGCGCCGGGATCGATGTTCGTGTCGAAGCCCGGCGGATACATCTCCTCGACGCTCGGCGCGAAGAGCAGGTCGACGCCCGCGGCTTCGAGTTGCCGCGTGTCCTCGGCGAAGGCGCGCGGATAGCGCGAGAAATCTTCCGTCGGTCCGAACTGCAGCGGGTTGACGAAGATCGTCGCCATCACCGCCGCGCAATCGCGGCGCGCCGCTTCGACGAGCGCCAGGTGACCGGCGTGCAGCGCGCCCATCGTCGGGACGAGCGCCAGCGGACGCGCCAGCCGGCGTGCCGCCTGCGCCGCTTCCGCGGCAGTCCGAAGGGTCTGCATGTTAGCCTTTGATCACCCGCAGGATCGTGCGCCCGACCGTGAACGCTTGGCCGACCGGCAAGGGTTGCGGCGGCCCGACCGGGCGGCCCTCAACCTGCGTCCCGTTGCGGCTCTCGAGATCGACAAGCTGGAGATCGCCCGCTTCCTCGTAGAGTTTCGCGTGTTTTCGGGAAATATACCGATCAATAGTAATGCAGGCGCCGGCGACGGCGTCATCGCGGCCGATGGTGATCTCCTGTTCGAACGTCCACGTTTTCCCGTCCAACGGCCCACTCATCACTTCCAAGACATACATCAACGCCCGCCTTCGCCCGCGCGCGACCGGCGGTCCTCTCCAAATGAAATGCCGACATGACTGAAGACCTGGCTGGCGATATCGACCCCGAAGGCTTGCGCCAAGCCGAGCTGATGCAGGCCCGCCAAATGCTGCAGCGCCTGGTGGGCCGGACGATCGTCGACTTGCGGGTCGAAGAGACGCGAATCGCGCTCGAAACCGATGATGGCGTGACCTACTATTTCTACGGCTTCATGGGGGAAGACGTCCCCGAGTAAATTGCGTCCGCGGCGAGAATCGCCCCCAGCGCGACGTGCTCGGCGACGATGCCGCCCTGGAGATAGACGTCCCACGGAGCCCGCAGCGGCGCGTCGCACGAGAGATCGATCGTCGAACCGCTGATGAACGACCCGCTCGACATGATGACCGGATCCACATACCCCGGAACGGGCCCGGGCTCGGGCGTGAACCGCGCGTTGATGGGCAGCGCCGTCTGGAGCCCGCGGGCGAAGGCGATGAGCCGCTCGCGGGTGCCTAGGCGAATCGCCTGGACGATGTCGGTGCGCAGCTCGCCCGGCAGCGGATCGACCTCGAAGCCGAGCCGCGCGAACAGCGACGCCGCGAAGTCGAGCCCGCGCAGCGTTTCGCCGATCACCAGCGGCGCGTAGAACAGCCCCTGCATCAGCGTGCGCCCGAATCCGAGCGTCGGCCCGAGCCCCGCGCCGATCCCGGGCGCGAACACGCGCGCGGCAATCTTCGCAACGAGCGCGGTGCTCCCGGCGATGTAGCCGCCGGTCGGCGCAAGGCCGCCGCCGACGTTCTTGATGAGCGAACCGGCGATCACGTCGGCGCCCACTTCGAGCGGCTCGCGTTCTTCGACCAACTCGCCGTAACAGTTGTCGACAAACACGATCGCATCCGGCGCGTGCTCGCGCACGACGGCGACGATGCATTCGATCGCCGCGATCGAGAGCGAGCGGCGCGACGCGTAGCCGCGCGAACGCTGCACGAACACGACGGCCGGCGCCGTGGCGCGTAACGCCGCGGCGAGCGCGACGAGGTCGGTGTCGCCGGTAATCGTGCGCTCGACTTCCGCATACCCGACGCCGCGCGCGACGACCGAGTACGGTGCGTCGACCAGCGCGTAGCGCAGCGTATCGTAGGGGGCGCCGTTCGCGCACAACAGGAGGTTGCCCGGCGCAAGCAGCGCATCGAGCGATGCCACGATCGCGTGCGTTCCGCTGACGATCGAGAGCCGCGCGAGCACGCGCTCGGCGCGAAACACGCGCGCCAGCAGCGATTCGTAACGGTCGCGCGCGGCATCGTCGTAACCGTAGCCGGTCGACCCGGCGAGATCGCTTTCAGCCACGCCTTCAGCGAGGAACGCTTCGAGCACGCGCATGCGCACCGCCCGCCGGCGCGGATCTTCTTCCAACAGGCGCGGGAGCGCGGTTTCGGCGGCTGCCCGGACCTGCGCGTCGATGCGGCGGTTGCCGAGGATGCTCTCGATCATGATTTCGCGAGTTCGATTTTCTCGTACATGCGCACGAACGGCAGATAGATCGCACCGGCAACGAGAATGTTCACTGCCAGCAACAGGATCGAGCGCCAATCCAGCGTGGCGAGAAAGACGTTTACGAACATCGGCAGCGTGGAGGGAAGATAGTAGATGGGCGCGTTCACGAGATGGAACGAGAGCGCGGCGTAGGTCGTGCATACCAGCGCCAGCGGCGCGAGCAGATACGGAATGCCAAGCACGGGATTGTAGACCAGCGGCAACCCGAACATCACGGGTTCGTTCGTGTTGATGAGCGACGGCAGCAGCGTCGCGAGCGCAAACGTGCGCAAGCGCGGCACGCGGCTGCGTAGCATCAGCAGGACCATCGGCAATGTCGCGCCGCAGCCGCCGGGGAACACGAACATGAACGTGGAGACCGCGACGAGGTGCGGCAGCACCTGATGCTCGTGGAACGCGGCCGTGTTCTCCACTTGGAAATTCAGGTACACCGGCAGCACGATCGCGGCGAGCAGCGCCGGTCCGTGAATGCCGAACAACCAGAGGAAACACTCGATTCCCGCAATGAGAAAGAGCGCGACGAAGCTATCGCCGAGCAGGCCCAGCGGCGCGAGCAACGCGGCCAAGAGCGCCGCGATCGAGATGTGCGCTGCGAACAACGCGCCCGAGAGCACCGCGATCACGGCAACGCCGAGCACCGTTCCGGTCCAACCCGGAACGCGGCGCCGCGCGAGCACGACGGCACCGGCCGCGGCGAGACAACAAACGATCACGGTGAAGAGCCCCGACGTGCCGAGCGTCGCTGCGAGCGCGGTGAACGATTTCCACACCGCGCGCGGCAGCGCCAATCCGAACGCGCACATCGCCGCCGCGAGCATCGCGACGATCGGCAACTCCAAGCGCTGCGCCAAACGGACCGCAAGTACGAGCAGCAGCACGATCGACATCACGGCGAACGCGCCCGGTATGCCGTTTTTCAAGCGCACGACGAAGTCGCCGTGTTCGAAGAACACGATCAGCACGCCCAGCGCGATCAAGAGGCCGCCGAAGCTGATCGGCAGCGCTTCCCGCAGCGCCAGCACGGCCGGCGCATTGCCGAAGCGCTTGGCGAAGGGCGCTACGCGCCCTTCGAGCCAGCCAAACCCCGCAACAAGGCGAGGCTCAGAGCCGTCTGACGACTGCCTCGACTCGTCCGACGACCGTAACATCGTCGACGTAGATTGGCTCCATAGTGCGATTCTCCGGCTGCAGCCGGATCCGGCCCGCTTCGCGATAGAACGTTTTGACCGTCGCCTCGCCGTCGATCATCGCCACGACGATCTGGCCGTTGTGCGCATCGGGCTGCGGTTCGACGACGATGAGGTCACCGTCGAGGATCGCGGCATCGATCATCGAGTCGCCCTTGACGCGCAGCATAAAGGACCCGTTGCGCCCGACGAAGCTCGCGGGGAGTACGAAGGTATCTTCCAGGTTCTCGGTCGCCGTGATCGGCACACCGGCCGCGACCCGGCCCACGATCGGGAGAGAGATCGTCTCGGGACCGGTCTCGCGGCGAGCCGGCGATGCTACCGCACGCAGCACCATATCGGCCGGCACCAGGGCGCGCGGCTTGGTCGGGTCGCGGCGGAGTAGGCCGCGCCGTTCCAGCGTCTTGAGATGGGACTGAACGGTTGACGATGAGGAGAGCCCGACCCGTTCGCCGATTTCGCGGACGGACGGCGGGTAGCCCATTTCAGCCGTAAATTCCCGGATGACGTCGAGGATGCGTAGCTGTTTCTCGGTCGTCCCTCGATCGATCATGGTTCCTCCGATCGGCGGCAGACCGGCAAACATCATCAGAGATGCTTTGGTAGTGCCACCCAGTAGGCACAGCGTTAGCGCACGCTGCCCGTATTGGGTCCGATCCTAGCACGATTGGGTGACGAAATGCAAACGTATGTTCGACGCAACCCTTGACGCTTGCCCGGCCTCAATGCTATTATCTGGTGGACGAACAGGCGTTTGGCACTATATCTAGGGAGTACACGAGAAATGCGCGGACCGTCGAAAAAATTTACCCTGATGCCGCTGATCGCGATCGCGGGCCTCAGCCTCGTGGTCACGCTGCCGGCACTCTCCGCCACCCAACTCCACGCCGCGAAGCCCGTCACCTACACGACCGTCACGGTCAAATCCGGCGATAGCCTCTGGAACCTGGCCGACGATCGCACCCCGCGCGGCGGCGATATCCAAGCCACGGTCGACGCCATCATCGCCGTGAATCATCTGAGCGGCGCCGCCATCGCCCCCGGCCAGCACCTCAACATCCCGCAATAATTTAGGGCGCGATCGGTCCGACCGGTCAGGAAAAGAGCCGTATCAAGCACGGCTCTTTTTTCTTTCCTAACGGCACCATAAACGCCGCGCGCCGCTCCCCCCCATTTGTCCATGCTGAGCGCAGGTCCGCGTAGCGGACCGGAGTCGAAGTACAGCCGCGAAACGTGCCCGCTAGAGCACTATGGCGCGACTACTTCTTCCAGAGCTGCTCGCTCGCCAGCCGCGCCCCCTCAGTGAGGGCCGCGAACTTCGCCCAGACGATCGTCGGGTGGATCTCAGGCACGCCGCCGGGGTTCGTGGCGAAGCCGCAGTCGGTGCCGGCGATGACCCGCTCCCGGCCGACGACGTTGGCGAAGCGCACGATGCGCTGCGCCACAACCTCGGGATGCTCCACCAGCACGCTCGTGTGCGTCACGACGCCCGGAATGATCAGCTTCCCGTCGGGCAGCTTCACGTTCTCCCACAGCTGCCACTCGTGCTCGTGGCGCGGGTTCGCCGCCTCGAACGAGTACGCACCCGCGCGGACGCTGAGCACGAGATCGACGAAATGCTTGAGTTCGAGATCCGACGTGCGCGGCCCGATGTTGATGCCGTAACACGTGTGGTAGCGGATGCGGTCCTCCGGAATATCGCGCAGGGCGTAGTTGAGCGCGTCGACACGGATGCGGCCCCACTTCAACACGTCGGCAACGCTCGAGTCGGGGTCCGACATGTAACGCATCGCGAGCCACGGGTCGTCGAGCTGCACGAGAAAACCGGCGGCAACGACGGCTTGATATTCGTGCCGCATCGCGTCGGCGATGGCGTGCAGATACTCTTCAGCCGTCTTATAATAGGAGTTCAATTGCCAGCCCTCGATGCTGGCCGGTGAAGCACACGGCACGAAGACCTCGGCGACTGACGGATGGTTGGCCGCGCGCTTGAGGTTTGCGAGATCGCGCTTGAGTTGCGCGTCGCCTTTGTAGGTGATCGGTCCGGTGCAGATCACGCTGTCCACATGACCGCCGGGACCCGAGTGCACGTCGTAGTACTCGGGCCAATCGCGCAGTTCGCGCGAACCCGCGAAGGGCTTCGTTCCGGCTGGGCGCTTGTAGGGCTCGAATCCGCCGAGCCGCTCGTTGGAGTAGGCAACGAATCCGGCCTTGGATTGCTCGCCGTCGTCGATGATGTCGACGCCTACTTCGATCTGCTTGCGCACGATGTCGTCGACCGCTTTGGACACAGCCGCTTCGTACTCGGCATCGGGCACCGTGCCGCCGCGCGCGCGCGTAAGGTGCAGCGCGACCAGCGCATCCGGCCGCGGCAAACTGCCGGTGTGGGTCGTGAGAATGCGTTCGCTACTACGCTTCATGGCAGATACCCCATAGCTAGCGCGACTTGGAGACGATCACGAGACTATGACCGTCGTGGCGTTCGAGGAACTCCATGCCGTCCATGATCCAAGAGTCGAGGCCGGCACTGACGTGCTTGAGCACCTCGCGCACGAGATGCTTGCGGTTGCGCAGCCACGTCAGCTCAGTGCGCGTCGTTGCCAGCCACACGGCTTCCTCGCACTCCTCGCACTGATACCCGACGTGCACGCGCTACTTGCGGGCGGTTTTGAGGCGCTCGGTCAGCAGCCTGGGGATGTCCGACGGACGATCGGCTACCGGAGCGCCGATCGCTTGGAACGCTTTGACCTTGCTCTCCGGCGTGCCGGTGTTGCCCGAAATGATCGCGCCGGCATGACCCAAGCGCGCACCCTTCGGGGCCGAACGGCCGCCGATGAACGCGACGACCGGCTTGTTCGGCATGTGTTTGCCGATGAATTCCGCCGCCGCTTCTTCCGCCGCTCCGCCGATTTCGCCGGCGACTACGACTGCGTGCGTTTCGGGATCGTTCGCGAACTCGCGCAAGCAGTCGACGAACGACGTGCCGATGATCGTATCGCCGCCGATGCCGACGCACGTCGATTGGCCCATGCCGGCGCGCGTGAGCCCATCGACGATTTCATACGTCAACGTGCCCGAACGCGAGATCATGCCGATGTTGCCTTCTTTGAACACGTTGCTCGGCATGATGCCGACGATCGACTTACCGGGTGAGATCACGCCGGGGCAGTTGGGCCCGATGATGCGCATGCCTTTGGTCGTCGCGACGACCTTCATCATTTCGTGCACCGGAATGCCTTCGGTGATGCACACCGCGAATTCGATGCCCGCGTCGAACGCTTCATAGAGCGCGTCGGCGCCGGCGAACGGCGGAACGAAGATGATCGAGTGCGTCGCACCGGTCGCATTGACCGCATCTTTGACCGTGTTGAATACCGGCTGACCGCTTTCGATCTTGGTGCCGCCCTTGCCGGGCGTCACGCCGCCGACGATGTTCGTGCCGTACGCGATCATCTTATTGGTGTGGAAGAGGCCTTCGCGGCCGGTGATCCCTTGGACGATCACCTTCGAGTTCTTATCGAGGAAGATCGCCATGGTTACTTCGCACCTTTCGTGAGCGCGACGGCTTTGGCCGCGCCTTCATCCATCGTTTCGACCGGGAAAAATCCGGCATCGGCCAAGATCTTGCGGCCCTCTTCTGCATTGGTGCCGGTCAAGCGAATGACCAGCGGAACTTTGCGCACGTCGTCGCCCTTGAGCGCCTCGACGATGCCCAGCGCGACCTGATCGCCGCGCGTGATGCCGCCGAAAATGTTGATGAACATCGATTTGACGCGCGGATCGCTCGTGACGAGGTTATAGCTCTTCTTCACGAGTTCGGCTTGCGCGCCGCCGCCGATGTCGAGGAAGTTCGACGCGCCGCCGCCGGCGTTCTTGACCGCGTCCATCGTGCCCATGCCGAGGCCCGCGCCGTTGGCGATCGTGCCGACTTCCTTGGGCGGCTCGCCCGCTTCGTCGGCAAACTTCTTGTAGTTGAACATGCCGAGGCCAATCGCGAGCGCGGCTTCTTGATCTTCATCCGACGGCGCGGCTTTGTTCCACGCTTGCACGTCGGGATGTTTCCACAAGGCGTTGTCGTCGAGGTCGACCTTCGCGTCGGCTGCGATCACCGTTCCCTCTTTGGTGAGGACCAGCGGGTTGATCTCGAGCAAGTTCGCGCCGTAATCCATAAACAGATCGTAGAGTCCCGCGCAAATTTTCGGGAACGTTTTACCGTAGCCCGCGGGCAGCTTCGCCGCGAAGAACAGCGAGCGCGCGATGTAGGGCGAGAAACCGATCGCCGGGTCGACCCAATACTTCACGATCGCGTCCGGATCGTGCTCGGCAACTTCTTCGACGTCCATGCCGCCCTTGGCGCTGCAGATGAACACCGGCGTGCGCGTGTCGCGATCGACCGTGATCGCGATGTAGGCCTCGCTCTCGATGTTCGTTTTCTCTTCGACCAGCAGCGACTTCACCGTCTCGCCTTCGGGGTTCTGAATCGAGACGAGGTGCTTGCCGATCAATTCTTTCGCGAGCGTTTCGCCTTGCGCGGCGTCGTCGGCGAACTTGATGCCGCCCGCTTTCCCGCGGCCGCCCATCATCACTTGGCTCTTGAGAACCCACGAACCGGGGTTCTTCTCGATGAACGATTTTACGTCGGCGGCAGAGGTGGCAAAGACGCCGTTCGGGGTCGGAATGCCGACGCGCCGGAACAGGTCCTTCCCCTGATATTCGATCAATTTCATGGCCCGCAACGGTTCCCGTCGGTCAGGCGTCGAGCCTTCCAACCAGGTCGCGGGCGATGATCAGTTGCTGGATCTCCGAGGTGCCTTCATAGATCTCCGTGATCTTCGCGTCGCGATAATATCGCTCGACGGGGAATTCGGTCGTGTACCCGTAGCCGCCGTGGATCTGCACCGCCTCCGAGGCGTGCACGCGCGCGGCGGTCGATGCGAACAGCTTCGCTTTGCTCGCTTCAATGGCGAACGGTTCGCCGGCATCGCAGAGCGCGGCGGCGCGGTACGTGAGCAAGCGAGCCCCTTCGAGGTCGGTCGACATTTGTGCGAGCTTGAACGCGATGCCCTCGAACGCACCGATCGGACGGCCGAACGCGACACGCTCCTTGGCGAACTTCACCGACGCGTCGAGACACGCTGCGAGAATGCCGGTCGCTTGCGCTGCAATGCCGATCCGCCCTGCGGCTAATGTCGTAAGCGCGGACGCGAGGCCCGACTCTTCCGCGCCCATCAACGCGGCCGCCGGCACGCGCGCGCCGCTGAAGGCGAGATCGACGGTGTTGCTCGTGTGGATCCCGAGTTTCTCCGTGACCTTCTCCACCTCGACGCCGGGCAGCGACATGTCGATCAGAAACGCCGAGATGCCCTTGGATCCGGCATCGCCCGTGCGGAACATCGCCATCACGACGGCCGCATGGCCGCCGTTCGTACACCACTGCTTGCGGCCGTCGAGCACGTAGCTATCGCCGTCGCGCACCGCGCGCGAACGAATCGCCGCGGCGTCGGAGCCGGCGTCGGGCTCGGTCAGCGCAAAGCCGGCGATGGCGTCGCCCGTCGCGAGTCGTTCAAGCCAGCGTTCGCGCTGCTCGTCGTTGCCGAGTTTCGCGATCGCGTTGCAGATCATCGAGTGGACCGAGAGCGTCGTCGCCGTGCCCGCATCGACGCGCGCAACCTCTTCGATCATCAGCGCATAGCTGACGTAATCGGCGGCGCTCCCGCCGTAGGCTTCGGGAACCAGCAAGCCCATAAGACCAGCCGCGTTGAGCTTCGTATACAGCGCGCGGGGAAACGTGTGTTCGCGATCCCACCCGGCGATGTGCGGCGCGATCTCGCGCGCGGCGATCTCACGCGCCAGCGCTCCGATCGCGCGCTGATCCTCGGTGGGCTCGAAGGGCGTCACACGGCCGCCGGCACCGTCACGGTACCGCGGTAATCGTAGAAGCCGCGCCCGGACTTCTTTCCCAGCCACCCGGCTGCAACGTACTGCTTGAGCAGCGGACACGCGCGGTACTTCGAATCGCCGAAGCCGTCGTGGAGCACGTCCAAGATCGCGAGACACGTATCGAGGCCGATGAAATCGGCCAGCGTGAGCGGGCCCATCGGGTGGTTCATCCCGAGTTTCATCACCGTATCGATCGCGTCGATCGACGCCACGCCTTCGTACACGGCGAAGATCGCCTCGTTGATCATCGGCATCAAGATGCGGTTTGCGATGAAGCCCGGGAAATCGCGCGCCTCGACCGGCGTCTTGCCGAGCGACGTCGCGAGCTCGACGATCTCGCGCGCGGTTGCATCGCTCGTCGCGATGCCGCGGATCACTTCGACGAGTTGCATCACGGGAACGGGGTTCATGAAATGCATGCCGATCACGCGTTCCGGTTTGCTCGTGGCCGCGCCGAGCGAGGTGATCGACATCGAGCTCGTGTTCGTCGCGAGAATCGTATCCGGCGCCGTGTTCACGTCGAGCCGATGGAACAGCTCGAGCTTGGTGTCGAAGTCTTCGGTCGCTGCTTCGATCACCAGTGCGACGTCGAGATCTTGGAAGTGCGGACGGGCGTCGATATGTTCGAGCACGCGGCCGCGTGCCTGGCCCGTCATCCGGCCTTTTTCCACGTCGCGGTCGAGGCGTTTCGCGATGCCGTCGATCCCACGTTTGATGCGCACCTCATCAACGTCGTTGAGGAGCACCTCATGCCCGTGCATCGCAAACACTTGTGCGATACCGGCACCCATCTGCCCGGCACCGACGACCATCAATCGCATGCGAGGAAGATTGTACCCGGCGCACCCGAATGCCTCGGCGCATGAGCGTCTGGGCCGGTCGACATATCGCCGCCGTTGCGGCACTTCTCATCGCCGTTTCCGGCCCGGCCGGGGCGCAGACGAAACCAGCGGACACCGGCGATCTCACCGTACCGGACGCCTTCAACATGCGGCTGGTCGGTCACGCCGACCTCACGCTGCTCGGCGAGGGCATGGCGGAAAAACTCGCACCGGGCGGTCGCCGCATCTTCTACATTGCCCACGAATCGGGCCCGCAGTGCTTTGCCGTCCTCGACGTGACCGACTCGTCGAAGCCGCAAGTGCTCTTCGAAATTCCCAGCCCCGGTAAAGATCTGCACTGCAACTCGCTCGACCTCAATAACAACACGCTCGTCGTGGCCGCCGAAAGCGCCGACGAAGGCGAGCCCGGCGCCGGCATGCGCGTCTACGACGTGTCGTCGCCCACGACGGAGCCGAAGTTCGTCAGCTACTTCGATACGTCGGGACCGCGTTCGCGCGGCGTGCATCACGTGTGGCTGGGCAGCGAGAGCGTCGCGTACCTCACCACCGGCTCCGCCGACTTCACGCCGAAACGCGCGACGACCGACGACGAGTTTTACATGAGCGTCGATCTCAAAGATCGCGCGCATCCAAAAGAAATCGGCCGCTGGTGGTATCCCGGTCAGCGCACCGGCGATAGCACCACCGTCGGACCGGTTCCGATCATCCCGTCGTACACCCCGATCCAAGTGTACCGGCCGCACAATATCGACGTCTTTCCGAGTCATCCGAACCGCGCGTACATGGGTTACCTCGACGGGGGCCTCGTGATCCTCGACATCAGCGATCCCGTGCATCCAAAAACCGTGAGCATCTCACGCTACGCCTCACCCGGCTTCACGCACACGGCGTTTCCGATCTTTTCGCGCAACCTGCTCGCGCTGAGCGAAGAAGCGATCGGCGATCATTGTGCGGAGGGCGCGAAGCGTCTCACGCTCTGGGACATCGCCGATGAGAAGAACCCGCGCCTGCTCTCGGTGATGCCGTACGCCAAGAACACCGTGCAGCTGTGCAATCGCGACGGGCGCTACGGCGCGCACAACATCTACGAGGACAAGCCGTACGGTCCGACGTGGAAATCCGACAAGACGATCGTCGGCAGCTTCTTCGGCGGCGGCGTGCGCGTCTTCGACATCACCGACCCGCGCGATCCGAAAGAAGCCGCATACTACGTCCCCGCAGCACCAGCCGGCTCACCCAAACACGAAATCCAAATCAACGACGTCTACGTGGACGACCGCGGCTACATCTTCGCCTGCGACCGCTTCACCGGCGGCCTCTACATCCTCGCCAGCGACGCGCTGAGGTAACGTCGACGTCGCTGCGGAGCAAAATTACGGTCGCTTTTGCCGGCACTGCTATTACTGCTAGTGTGCTGTTTTTGAGCGCGGGTCATGCGCCCCCCGACGGGACTATCGAGAGTCGCGACCACACCCAGAACTCCTCCGCTTATACGAATTTCAAAGTGATCGGAGATGCTTGTAACCTCGAATTTAACCCGCGGCTTGACTTTTTATTTGCAGCTACTTCGTGCTAACGTGAGAGCTCCCAGGCACTAGCACACCCCCCCATCTGTCATGCCGAGCGCAGATTCGCGCGGCGAATCGTAGTCGAGGGACCGCAACTAACCGACGCGGATGAGAATTGCGTCGCCTTGGCCGCCGCCGCTGCAGATGGCGGCGATGCCGAGGCCGCCGCCGCGACGGCGGAGTTGTTGTACGACGGCGGAAACGATGCGGGCGCCGGATGCGCCGAGCGGGTGGCCGATCGCGACGGCGCCGCCTTGCACGTTGATCGCGGTGGGATCGAGACCGAGCCGCGCCGCTGCGGTGAGCGCGACGGCGGCAAAGGCCTCATTGAATTCCCACACGTTGATGTCGGCTGCGGTGAGGTTGAGGCGGTCGAGGAGTTTTTGCGCGGCCATTGCGGGCGTGAGCGCGAGATACGGCGGATCCCATGCGGCGCCGGCGTGACCTTCGATCGTGGCGAGTGCTTCGAGGCCGTTGCGCTTGGCGTATTCGGTGCTCGAGAGCACGAGCGCCGCAGCGCCGTCGTTCACGCCGGGCGCATTGCCGGCGGTAATCGTACCGTCTTTATCGAGCGGTTTGAGCTTGGCCATCGCTTCGATCGATGCATCGGCGCGCACCGGTTCGTCGCGACCGACTAGCGTCGCCGGAACGTCGCCCGTCACGTACGGTCCGTAGCGCGCCGGATCGGCAACCATGCTCGGCGGCGGCACGTGATTCCAGATGCCCGATGCCTTGCCGCCGGCCGCAACCGGGACGCGTTCGCGCGCCGGAATCGGCAGCGCATCCACCACGATCTTGCCCTTGGCTTTCGTCGCTACGCGCAGCGGCGCAATTTCGGCGGAGAAGTGGCCGGCTTCTTGCGCGGCGTGCGCGCGCGCATGCGACTGATACGCGAACTCGTCTTGCACGGCACGCGTGACGCCGAGTTCCGCCGCAACGCGCGCGCCTTGCGACGCCATCGCTTCATCAAAATAATAATCGAGCAATCCGTCCTGCACCATGTCGTCGATCAGCTCGCTGTTGCCGAAGCGATAGCCGAAGCGCGCGTTCGCCAACAGATACGGCGCGTTGGACATCGACTCCATACCGCCGGCGACGACGACGTCGTGTTCGCCGGCGTTGATCAGGCGCGCGGCGTGCGCGACCGCGACCATGCCCGATGCGCAAACCTTGTTGATCGTCTCGGCAGTGGTCGTCTTGGCGAGGCCGGCCTTGAACGCGGCCTGGCGCGCCGGCGCCTGGCCGACGCCCGCCTGGAGCACCTGGCCCATGATCACGTGTTCGATCTCGGCCGGATCGATGCCGGCGCGCGCGATGGCGTTGCGGATCGCGTCGCCGCCGAGCGTTGTCGCGCCCAGCGAGGCGAGCGCGCCGCCGAGGCGGCCGAAAGGGGTGCGGGCGGTGGCGAGGACGACAGTCGGCATGGTGCCCCTTATGTTCCGGACGTGGAAACCGGCTCCCTCGAACGCGGCTCGACTTGCGTGCAAACGACGCGCTCGTCTGCTTCACAGGATTCGCACTCGAACTGGACCGTCACGTGCGTGATGCCGAAGTCGTCGTGCATGGCTGACGTGATGCGGTTGAGCACGGCCGTGGCCTCACTCAAGCGGCGGTCCTCGAGGACGACGTGCGCGGAGAGCGCGTAGGAGCCCGAACCGATCGTCCAGACGTGCAGGTCGTGCACCGCAACGACGCCGTCGCAGTGGTTGATGCTCTCGCGCACCGCCGGCAGCTTGGCATGATCGGGCACGGATTCCAGCAGCACGTGCGTCGCCTCGCGCGCAACTTTATAGATGCCGAAGAGAATGATCGCCGAGACGAAGAGCGAGAGCGCCGGATCGATCCAACTCGCGCCGGTGGCCGCGATAACGAGCCCGCCGGCGACGACCGCGATTTCGCCGAGCGCGTCGCCACCGACATGCCACATCGCCGCGCGCAGATTCAGCGAGCCATGCGCGCTGCGGACCAACATGATGCCGATGCCGGCATTCACGGCCAAGCCGATCAGCGCAACGGCCACCATCAGCGTGCCCTCGGGCAGTTGCGGATGCATGAACCGCTGGAACGCTTCGACGACGATCAACACCGTCAAGGCCAACAGCAACGCGCTGTTCCCGAGACCGGCGAGAATCTCGAGCCGCGCAAAGCCGAACGTCTGCCGCTCGTTCGCCGGCCGCATCGAATGAATGCTCGCCGCTAACGCGATCGCCAGCGCAACGACGTCCATCGTGACGTGTGCGGCATCGGAGAGCAGCGCCAGCGAGTGCGAGACGATTCCGCCCCCAAGTTCGATCAGCGCAATGCCCGCCGTCGCCACGAGCGCGATCTTCAGTTGGCCGCTACCGGCCGCGCCGTGATCGTGCGAATGGTCGTGCGCGTGATCGTGACCGCTCATGTTTTCAGCGCCTTCACCGCAAGCGCCAACAGCATCGCGCCGAACGTGATGAACGTGCGCGATTCGGCCCGCCCGATCACCGACGGATCGTACGTGCCCTGTTCGCTGCCGCCGGGCGCCGTACGCGGAATGACGCGCGGAACGTCGGCGACATATTCGTCGAACTCCGCGCCGAAGGTTTTGCGCAAATACCGCTCTTCGTGCGGGACCACGTTGCTGTACACGCCCAGCATCGTGCCGAGCGCACCGCCCACGAGCGCCGTGCGCGCGAGCGCGCCGTTCCCGCCGGTAAACGCAACTGCGAAGCCGAGTGCCGTGATGAAGTTGCCGACGTAGAGCGGATTGCGCACGTACGCATACGGGCCGGCCGTGACGAGCCCCGGCGCCGTCACCGCATCGCCGCGCGTCGTGACGCCGGAATAGCCGACCGCCCACGCGCGGATCGCCTCACCGGCAAACGCCAGCGGCAATCCGACCGCGATCGAAAACGCACTGGGTTTTCCGCACACCGCAAGGACGACGGCAGGCACGGCGAGCAATTCGCCGCGCCGCGCAAAGATGAACGCGTCGATGTCCGTCGATTCGCTCACGAGCTTGCCGCCTCGTAGATGTCGCGCAGCGATGCGGCCAGCGAATACTGCGGCTCCCAGCCGGTCTCAGCGCGCAGCTTCGTTGCGTCGCCGCTGAGGATCGGCAAATCGGAGGAACGCATGCGCTCCGGATCGTCCCGAATCTCTACCGGGACGCGTGCGATGGTGATCAATTGCCGCAATACCTCTCGAATGGCGACCGGCCGGCCACTACAAATGTTATACACTTCACCGGCACGTCCGTTTGCAAGCAGCAGCACGTAGGCCGCCGCAACGTCGCGCACGTCGAGGAAATCGCGTTGGGCCTCGAGGTTGCCGACACGCAGCAACGGCGGCGCGCCGCCGGCAATATCCGCCAGCTGCCGGGCAAACGAGGCCACCACGAAGCGCTCGTCCTGGCCCGGACCGATATGGTTGAACGGACGCGCAACCACCACGTCGAGGCCGTACGAGCGGTGCCACGCGAGGGCGTACGTTTCCGCCGCCACCTTACTGGCCGCATACGCGTTCCCGGGGCGCAGCACCGCGGTTTCATCGAGCGGCATCCGCTCGGGCCGCTGGATACCGTAGACCTCCGCGCTGCTGACGACCAGCACGCGCGCGCGAACCGCCCGCGCCGCCTCGAGCACGTGTGCGGTGCCCGTCGCGTTGACCGCGAGCGTACCTAACGGATCGACGACGCTGAGCGGAACGAACGCTTGGCCCGCAAGATGCACGATCGCATCCGGCGCAGCGCCGGCCACCACGTCGCGCACGGCGGCCGAGTCGAGCAAATCGACGGCGATCGCCGGCGGCGGATCGTGCGGCCCGCCGAGCGCGACCGGCTCGTGTCCGGCAGCGCGCAACGCCGCGAGCAAATGCCCGCCGACGAAGCCGGTCGCACCGGTGACAACGACGCGCACGAACTAGACCGCGGCGAACGGACGCAGGCGCTCGAGATCCGCTTGCACCATCGTCTCGACGAGCTGTTCGAACGACGTCTCGGGCTCCCAGCCAAGTGCTGCGCGAGCCTTGCCGGCGTCGCCGACGAGCACGTCGACTTCCGCCGGCCGGTAGAACCGTGGATCGACGACGACGTGTTTCTCCCAATCCAAACCGACGTGGTCGAACGCCGCGCGCACGAATTCACCCACGCTGCGCGTCGTGCCGGTTGCGATCACGTAGTCATCGGGCGCGTTCTGCTGCAGCATCAGCCACATCGCGCGCACGTAGTCGCCGGCAAAGCCCCAATCGCGCCGCGCTTCGAGGTTCCCCAAGCGCAATTCGCTCGCTAGGCCGAGCTTGATGCGCGCCACGCCGTCGGTGATCTTTCGCGTCACGAATTCTTTGCCGCGCCGGCTCGATTCGTGGTTGAACAAGATCCCGCTCACCGCGTAGAGGTCGTAGGATTCACGGTAATTGATCGTGATCCAATGCCCGTACAATTTCGCGACGCCATACGGCGAGCGCGGATAGAACGGCGTGTCCTCGTTCTGCGGCACGGCCTGAACCTTGCCGAACATCTCGGAACTCGACGCCTGATAGAACCGGATGCGCGGGTTCACCGTGCGGACCGCCTCGAGCACGCGCGTTACCCCGAGCGCGGTAAACTCGCCGGTGAGCACCGGCTGCGTCCACGACGCCGGCACGAACGATTGCGCGGCGAGGTTATACACTTCGTCGGGCTTCACGGCGGCGACGATCGAGGTGATCGAGCTTTGATCGAGCAGATCGCCCGACACAAACTCGATGTCGTCCACGATGTGCCCGATACGTTCGTGTACGTCGGTCGACGTGCGCCGCGTCATGCCGACGACGCGATAGCCTTCGCGCAACAGCAACTCGGCGAGATAGGATCCGTCCTGACCCGTGATCCCCGTGATGAGGGCGGTCTTGCCCACTATGCCGGGGGCGCCGCGGGCGGGTTGTCGGGCTTCGCGTCCATGAGGATGCCGATGTTCGAACCCGCGTCGTCGAAGACGAATTGCGTTTCGAACATTTCCGGCTGACCGTCCTCGTTGGCGACCTTCGACTGAATCATCAGGCGGTGCATCGGTTTGCCTTCGTGCTTCACGATGCCGGAGTAGAAGTATTGCACCAGCGGCGTCGCGCGGTCGTCGAGCGGCGCGAGCCGGCCGCGCTGCACCAGCATGTTCAGTAAACGAGTCTGCAGCGCGAGCGGCAGCAACCGCGCCGTGTCGTCGGGCGTCAGCCGCACCTTGGTGAGATCTTCCGCTACCTTATTCGAATCGCCGACCGGCTTGTCGGTGGTGTAGCGAATGATCGCGTCCCAATCGTCGGCCGGGATGCCGGTGAACTGCATGCCGTAGCGCCACACTTTGCGGCCCTGATGCGTGACATTATCGGTCCACACCGTTTTGGCGCGCAAACGAACCTGGCGCTCCTCGATCTGCGCGCGCAGTTCGAATTCTTTGAGCGCAACGCTTTCTTGCGTGAGAATGCAGCAGCCGCCACCGCTCAGATCGAGGCCGATGGCCGCTTTCTGGGTTTTTCCATCCGTGCTATAGGCGGCCCGGTAAGGGCGCCGTTTGCGCGGATATTTGCGCTTATTTACGTCCTTGCCGGTAAACCAAGCAAGCAACTCGGGCAGCATCGTTACCTTGTTTTGGCCGACTCGTGAGGAAGTTCCGGCCTAAGAGGCGGCTAGGCGCGAACAGAACGCCGCGCGCAGCGCCGCCAGATCGGCGTCGGTGCCGATCCAGTCATCGATACTCAGCGCAAAGACGAGCGTTCCGCGCGTGCGGGTCGAGACGTAGCCGGCCAGGCCGCGCACGTGCGACATCGAGCCGGTCTTGGCGAACACGTGACCCTCGGCGGGCGTGCCGCGCATTGCGCTGAGCAGGTCGCCGCGCACGCCGGCAAGCGGCAACGCGTTGACGACGGTCGCGCGGCCGGCCCCCTGCCAATCGTGCATGAGGATCGCGACGAGTGCGCGCGGGGTGAAGCGGTTGTACTGTGAGAGGCCGCTGCCGTCGGCCAGCGTCACCGTCGCGGGATCGATACCGATCGCGCGCAGCCACGCGCGTTCGAGCGCATGCCCGCCCGCGAGCGTCCCGGCATGCGCGTTCGCGGCGACGTCGATTTCGCGCAACAATTCTTCCGCGATCAGGTTGTCCGACGGCAGCCACATATCGGCGAGCAGCGCGCCGAGCGGCTCGCCGTCGTGGCGCCAGACCACGGCGCCCGTGGGCACCGGCGTGAACGGCGCATCGACCACGCCGGGCAGCGGTCCGCTCGACGGCAGCGACGGCAGCACCGTCACGCCGCGGCGCGTGAGCGCGTCGGCGAAGTAGCGCAATGCGAGCACTTCCGGCTGATCCACGGCCGCGTCGACGTGCGAGGGCGGCCCCAGCGGCACCTCGCCCGTCACGACGACATCGCCGCACGGCCCCGCCGTGACGTCGGAGGTGTCGGGGCGCCCCTGCGCCACCGTCAGCGCCGCCATCGTGAACGTGAGCAGCGTCGGTCCCGGCCGGCATGCGCCCGCCGGTACGGCCAGCGGCAAAAACGGCGGCGGCAGTTGGATGGCCGGCGGCGCGCCGATCGCCGCGCCCGGCACGAGCGTGAGCGGGAGAACGTTTTCCTCGAACGGCAGCCCGTTCACCACCGGCGCATAGTCTTGCAGAATGTCGTCCACCGACCAGCCGGGCGCGCGGCGCTCGCCGGGCGCGACATGCGACTCATCGAGCGTGAGCTGGGCGCGCTCGATGCCCGCGCGCTGCACCGCGTCGGCGGCCGCGTCGAGATCGGCGCGATGGAGCAACGGGTCGCCGCCGCCGTGGAGAATCAGCGCGTCCCCGTCGCCGCGCGTGAGCACCGTGGCGAAACGGTACGCCGGGCCCAAACGATCCAGCGCCACGCTGCCGACGAGCAACTTCAGCGTCGAGGCTGGCTGGATCGTGTTGTCGGCGCCGCGGTCGTAGAGCGTCTGCCCGTCGGTCGTCGAGACGAGGGCGCCGACGTGGGCTCCACGCAGCGTCGGTGCGGCTAGGAGCGCGTCGAGGCTGGGCGGCAATCCGAGCGCCACGCCGACCGCGGCCGCGAGGAGCAGCATCGTTATGTGGCTGCTTGCACGCGCCGGCTGCGGGCTGCAAGAAATTCATCGAGCGCCGCATCCCAGCGCGGCAACGGCGCGAGACCGAGCGCAGCGAACGTGGTGTTCGCGAGCGGTGAGTACATCGGCCGCTGCACCGGATTGCCGAACGACGCATACGCGACGGGCTCGAGTGCAGCATCGGCAAAACCCGCTTTAGCAAACGCCGCTTGCACGAATTCGAACCACGAACACGCGCCGGCATTCGTCACGTGATGCAGGCCGTACGCCTCCGCCTCGATGAGTCCGCGAATCGCGCGCGCGACGTGCGGCGCGTACGACGGCGAGAACGTCATGTCGGCCACCATGCGCGTCGGTTCGCCGCGTTCGGCTTGCCCGAGCACCTTGTCGATGAGCGTGTAGCCTTTGCTCGAGGTGCCGACGGTGCCGAACACGCCGCTCGTGCGCACGACGTAGTGCTTGCGCCCGCTGCGGCGCGCGAGTAGTTCGCCGCCGAGTTTGGAGACGCCGTAGGTCGTGCGCGGTCCCGGCGCGTCCCCTTCGGTATATGGCCGCGTCGCGGTGCCGTCGAAGACGTAGTCGGTGCTGATCGTCATGAACGCGATGTCGCGCTCCGCGCACGCGCGCGCAAAACCGTCGACCGCCAGCGTGTTGGCGGCGAACGCCTTATCGGGTTCGCGCTCGCAGGTATCGACGTTGTGAAACGCCGCGCAGTTGATCGCCACATCGTAGTGCGCGCCGTCGAGCAGCGCGGCCGGCGCGTCGGTCACGAGATCGAACGCGACGTGCGCCGGCGCGGAGATCTCCGCGTCCGCCAGCTCGGCCCGGAGCGCGGTCCCGAGTTGTCCCGAGCCGCCGATGAGCAGAATCCGTTTCATCGCAGCGGAGGTTCGCTCGAACGCCGAGGCCAACCCCCGGCGCAATGGCGCTCCAAGCACGCGACACGACGCTCGCCGACGCCCGCTTGTTTATCCCCGACGTATTCGAGGATGACCGCGGCTTCTTCAAAGAGACGTACTCGACCGCGAAGTACCGGGCGCTCGGTCTGAACGACGAGTTCGTTCAAGACAGCGTCTCGTTCTCATCGAAGAACGTGATCCGCGGCCTGCACGGCGATCCGGAAATGAGCAAGCTCATCACGGTCCTGCGCGGCAAAATTTGGGACGTGATCGTCGACGTACGCAAAGGCTCGCGCACCTACGGCAAGTGGGAAGGCTTCGAGTTAAGCGAACACAACCACGTGCAGCTCTACATCCCGAAGGGCTTCGCGCACGGCTTCCTCGCGCTCACCGACGACGTCGTCTTCAACTACAAACACGGCGCGCTGCACAGCCCCGAACGCGAATTCGCCTACCGCTGGAACGACCCCACGTTCGCAATCGCGTGGCCCCTAACCGGCGAACCCCGCATCTCCGCCAAAGACCAAGCCGCCCAACTCTTCACGCCGTAACGCCCCTCTCAGAATGATGGCGGAGCGCGTAATGTTCGCGCCTGCGGGCCTATCTCGCGTCGGTGCCGATCTCTTTATCTAGGCTAAGTTCCGCAATATTGAAACGCGCGCGTGACTTAGCGGTAGGATGTTTCGATCGATGGCAGAACTGCCATAATGCGCTTTCGTGCACCGGATGAGAAGCCGGTTGTGTGGATAGGCTCCTCATATCGAGACCTGGTCGCAATGCCGGCAAACATTCAGAAGCAAATCGGACGTGCGCTTTACATTGCACAACACGGAGACAGGGCTGACTTTTCCAAACCCATGCATGGTCGCGATCTCGCCAACGTCATGGAAATCGTCGTTGACGATTTGAACCGCACGATCCGTGGCGCATACACCACAGCATTTAAAGACGTCGTTTATGTCCTGGACATTTTCGTGAAGAAATCAAAGAGTGGAAGCGCAACCCCGAAGCGAGACGAAGATCGAATCCGAAGGCGTTACCGAGCGGCAAAGGAGCACTATGAAGCGCAAAAAAGAGACGCATTCTGACGATACGCAGGTCCTTGTCCTAAAAGGTAGTGTCTTCGCGCAGTTGGGACTGCCGGATGCGGACGATCTGCTCCGTAAATCGAGACTCTTCAATGTCATCAGCGACACGATAAAGGAACGTAAGTTGACTCAAGCCGCCGCGGCTGAGGCTATGGGCGTTGACCAAGCGGATGTCTCGCGAATCAGTAACGGCAAACTCGACCGGTTCTCCCTAGAGCGGCTCATGACAATGATTCACCGGCTCGGGGTAGATATCGAACTCGTACAAACGCGAGATCAAGACGGTTATCTCGTCGTAAACGTGAGACGGCTCGCGGCGAGCGCGCGCTAGTAAATCGAGGCGAAGGGCCGTTGAGCGGCGTGGGTTTCTTCGAGCATCGTCATCCAGGCGATGTTGTTGTGGCGCGGGTTCGTGAGGAATGCTACGTCGTCGATGGGGAGCATCTTTAGCATCGTGTCGATCGATTCGAGGACGGTTACGGCAGGCGTGAAGCCGGTGCGTTGCGTCATCTTCAAATTGGTCATACGGTAGTCGCGCACAATCGGCGGGAGCGGCGCGTCTTCGAGTTTGATCGTGCGGCCGAGCAGCAGCAGTGAACCGGCGACGAGCATGGCAAGCTGACGAACCTGATAGTTCTCTTGCATCAGGTTGAAGATTTCGCCACCCACTTTGTCGAGCGGTGCGTCGAGAACAATGATGTGCGCGCGCGCGACGTCGCTGACATCAACGAGCGGACGCCATTGCCAACCGCCACCGTGCAAGAACAACTTATGTCGCGTGATCGCATCCCGCACGAACGTGTTCACGACAAGGTCGAACCGCATCCGCGGGCTATAGCCGTACACGGTGCCTTGGCGCAAAATCGTCGGCGCAAAATCCGCTCCGGCCAAACGCAGCAGCGCCTCTTCCCCATACCGCTTGGAGATCGAATACGCCCCGCGCGGTTCGACCGGCGTCTGCTCGTCGAACATGCCGGGCCCCAGACCGTCGTACAGCGACGCAGAAGAGCCGAAGACGAACCGCCGCACGCCGCGGCGCTTGCACGCCTCGCCCAGCCGCTCGGTCGCGATCGCATTCATCTGCCAGTTCGCATCGGGGTTGTACTCGGCCGTCGGATCGTTGGAGAGCCCGGCCAAATGCGAGACGCCGTCGATGCCGTCGAGCCACGCGTCGTCCCACCCGCGCAGGTCACCGGTGATCGCATCGATCTTCCCGGGATACTCCCGGTCGAGTGCCTCGAGCGGTCCGGCGCCGAAAAAGAACCGGTCGACCACACGAACGCGGTCGCCCCGTTCGAGAAGTTGCCGGCAAAGCTCGAGGCCGATATAGCCCCCGCCGCCCGTGACCAAAACGTGCATCACGCCTAGATTCGTTCGATCAAAACGTCAGCGCCTGCGAGATGCTTAGCCGCGGCCCTCCTACGAACCCCGTACCAGCTGCCGGGCCGCGGCCACTTCGGCCGGGTCGAGCGGAGCGGACTCCGCCACGATCTCCTCGACGAGCTTACGCCGGCTAAGGCGCACGCGGGCCAAAAGCCTCGCCGTGAGCTTGCCCGGATTATCCACCTCTGGCTTCATCGGCAAATCATATTCGGCCGCGCCTTGGTCGTCAACCGCGAGACGCACAGCGACGGATGATCACCTAAAAGGGCTCGACGGGCGTACTAATTCGATCGCTAATGAAGAGGGACCGCGATATATTGCTGTATGTCGCTAGCGGGCAACTGCGCGACGGACGAGCTTCCGGCGGGCACATAATATACCGGTCCCCCTTCGTCAAACGCACCACCCCCGAGGACATAGATATCGCCGACGTGATCGACACCAAAGCCGAAAGCCTGAGTTTGCGAAAATGGTGCTAGCGGCGGTACGATCAATCTCTGCGGCGCATTCGATCCAAACGTCCCGGCTTGCCAAATGCCGATTGTTGCGTTGCTCGTGTAGAATGCGTAGACGTTTCCGGAACCGTCGGTCGCAACTGCCCCTTCTGCACCTAAGTTGCTTGCAACCGGTGCTGCATTTCCGCTTGCCGTTGGGGCGTATTCGTAAACGCCCGCAGTTGTCGCGACGTACGTATTTCCCGTGGAGTCAACTGAAGCTTGCACAGCCGCTTTCGGCAGAATGATTTGCCGAATCATCGTCGTTGATGAGCTGCTGGGGTAAACGTCCAAAGCGATCGTTGATGGATCCTCAACATAGACTTTTCCACTGAGGTCGAATGCCAGCAATGTACCCGGCGGTGCAAATGTCCCCGCACTTGTACCGTCAGGATTGATCCCGTACGCCGCTACACCCCAGAGAGCTCCGTTTTGATCGTAGGCAGGCTGGCCAAGTGCGCACGGAGCCGTAATGCGTTGTGACAGCGCCGCTGAGCCGGCTGCATAAATAAAAATCGATTGACCCTGATCCGCTGAGCACGTTGAAAAGTTGAATTGACTCAACACGAGCGCGAAGCTGGATTGGGTCTGCGGAACCGGAGATAGCGTTGGATTTGGCGTCGGCGACGAGTTCGCGTTCCGTGACGGCAAGGGGGTTGCGGTCGCCGTCGCTACGGGGGTCGTAACGCCCGTGCCGCCACCGCACGCGGCTGCCGCCGATATGAGCGCTACGATCGCCAAAACCCGCTTTAGCATCGAATCCCCCTGGTCTAACACTGCCCAGCTCTCCGTTCCAATCCGACACGCCTAAGACTCGTACCTACGACCGGGGCGCCTGGAACTTTCGGGCGTGGGGTGCGTATCTAGATTGGTGCCCACTATCGCAGAGGGACGGATGATCATCGAACAGGTTACCGACGAGCAACTCGTCGGCCAGGTCCGCGCCGGCGACCGGGACGCATTCGCGCTCCTAGTCGAGCGATACAAGCGCGGAATTGCCAATTTCATCGGGGCCGGCGTTCGCTCGCCCTCGGACGTGGCCGACCTCACGCAGGAGGCGTTCCTGCGGGCGTACGCCCACCTCGGCACGTTCAACCCGGATCTGGGCCGGTTCTCGACTTGGATCTACCACATCGCCCGGAACGTCGTCCGCACGTTCCTCGGCCGCTCGCAGCGCCGCCCGGCGGCCGCCGAGCTCGGCGAGGACCGGACCCTCGAGAACAGCTTCCCCGACGCCTCAGCCGATGCCGACCCCGTCGGCGGCGTGCTGCGAACCGAGGCCGAGGCCGAAGTGCGCGCCGCCCTCGCCGACTTGCCGGAACGCACGCGCACGGTGCTCGCGCTGCGCTACTACGACAACATGGACTACCAGTCGATCGCGACGACGATGGGTCTCTCGCTCGGCAACGTGAAGACGCTGATCCATCGCGGGAAGCTTGCGCTCGCGCAGAAATTCCGCGAACGCGAAGCGGCCGCGCTTTCGGGCGCGCCGACGGGAGCGTTGCAGTGGGCTCCCTGACCTGCGACTGGTGTGAAGAGCGCTTCGAGCCGTTCCTCGACGATGCGCTCAGTGCCGGCGAACGCGCGCGTTTGCTCGGTCACGTCGATGACTGCGATGCATGCCGCGGCCTGCTCGAAGAGCTGCGCGTCGTCGATGCGTTGCTGCTCGAGCCGCGCACGATCGAGTTGCCGGAAAACTTCACGTTCGCCACGATGGCCGACGTACACGCCATGCCGCTCCCGTGCGCGCGCCGCGCACCGATCGCCGCATTGCTCGCGGCCTACATCGCCGGCGCGTGGTCGCTGGTGGGCGCGGCGTTCCTGATCATTCCGCAGCACATGACGGCGTTCGTGCAGCACACGCTGGCCGTCACCAGCACGGTGCTCGCGGCGCTCGGCGGCATCGGCCACGTGTTCGCGCACCTCGGCGATCGCGGCGACATGAGTTCGTGGACCACCGTGGCCGGCGGCGTGATCCTCGCCGATGCGCTCGTGGTCGTTGCGGTCGTTGCCGCGTTGCGCTTCGTGCGTCCGCGAATTGTCGAGCGTTTGCGCTGGTGATCGCGCGTTTGCGCCCGCTCGCCATCCTGTTCTTCGCCGCCCTCGCGTTCGCGGCGCTGCAGCCGATGGCTGCGAGCGCGCACATCCTCGATCACGGGAAGACCGTATTCTTCCACAAGGTGACGATCGGACCGGACGAAGTCGTCGATGGCGATTTGAACGTCGTCTTCGGCGACGCGCGCATTGCCGGCCACGTGCGCGGCGACGTGAACACGCTCTTCGGACGCTGCGTCATTCTCGAGGGCGCGGTGATCGACGGCCAAGCGAACTGCGTTACCGACGACGCTGCGCGCGCGATCGCGCCGTGGCTGATGAATTCCAGCGCGTTCGAGGCGTTCGCCGATCAAGATAAGCACTTGCTGCTCAAGCTCGGCGGAAGCGCGATCGTACTGCTGGTGTTTCTGCTTTTTCCCGGCCGCATGCGGCTCGCGCTCGATCGGGTGGAGCGCTACCCGGGTCTGGCGGCGGTCGTCGGCATCGCGGCGGTCATCGCCATTATCCCGCTAGCGATTTTGCTCGCGATTACGATCGTGGGCATTCCGCTCATCGCGCTCGAGATCGCCGCGATCTTCGTTGGGATTTGGCTCGGCACGGGAGCGATCGCACTGCTCGTGGGCAAACGCCTCACCGAACTCGTCTTTCCCAAGACGACGCCCTCACCGCTCTTCGCGCTGATCTTGGGCCTCGTGATCGTCAGCGCGGCCGAAACCGTGCCCTACATGGGCTGGGCCGTCACCGCGCTCGTGTGGCTGGTAGGCCTGGGCGCATCGATCCTCGCGTTCTTTGGGTCGTCGCCCATCGCCGCAATGCGTGCTCGTATCGGCGGTCCCCCGATGCCGACGCGACCGTTCTAGTAACTAGCCATCGCGGCGATGCATCGGGACGGTCACGCCACTGGAACACGGTCGGTACCGACTTCGTCGGGGAATTCGGCGAGCGCTATCGGGATCGTCTCGCCGTCTGGGAAGTGGGCCACAAGATCGAGTTGACCGCCCATGGCTTCGATATACCGCCGGAGCGTGCTGACGTATAGGTCAGCACGTCGTTCGAGTCGACGCTCCAGGTCACGATCAGTTATGGCATGCGAACCATTATGGCGTCAAGACCATAATGAGGGACGGAGGATTGCCTGGAGCGAGACTTCTCGACCCCTCCTCGTCTGCGGCCGGTTTTAGGACGTCACCGGCCAAGCCGCCCCGCGACGAAGCCATCGTCGTGTCAGACGCCCGCGCCCGTTCACTCCCTCCAAAATCGTAAATGGCTAGGGTGGCGACGCTCTACAGAGCGATGACGTTGATGTGGCTGCTTGCCAGATCGCGAACGTCGGCCGGGTCGCTTGTTAGGATATCTGTCGCGCGGTAGGCCTCGGCTGTAGCCACGACGATTGCGTCGATCGTTGCAGATGATCGCTTCGATCCCAATCGTGCGCCGGCATCGCGAGAGATGGCTTCCGACGTGTTTGCGACGTTGCTGACTGCCTTGATCAATCGATTGGCGGTAGCATCTTTCGGGCCGCCGCGAATGACTTCGGCGATCGACGGTGCCGCGATGAGAAGCCGCGCGCCCTCGCGCAGCCATTTGCGAATCACCGCTTCGACGCGCGGGTCCTTGTCGGCCAAAATAAGCGCCCCCGAATCAAGCGCGAGAATTATTTGCGGTTGCGCCACGCCTGCTCCGCGAACTGCACGGCGTCAGCGTCAAGCGGCTTGCCGCGACGCGACGCCTCTCGCTCGTCAAGCCACTGCGCGATGCTCTCACGTTGGAGTTCGTGGCTGAACGCTTGCTGCGCGAACGCGCTGAACTTTCCACGCCCGACAAGCGAATCGATGGCTGCTTCCATTTCCGGTGGTATCGTGATCGTTCGCCGCGCAAAAGACGCCTCAACGACGCTCTTCTGTTTCGTCTTACCGGTCCTCATTATTGAATCATACTAATAGTATGATCTTTCTGTCCAGCCGCGCGGGACTCGGCTAGGCGTCGAACCGCGCATTTCGGGGAACGTCCCAGTCGGCGGGCCGCTGACGGGCCAACGGCAAACCTCTATACTGCTCACTTTCTCTCGTAACCGAGGTACCTCGTGCCCTTCGTCGTGACCGGGATATCGCAAGACGGGAACACCGCGGCGCTCGAAGCCTCCATCAAGGCGGCTGGGCTCTCGCTCAACGCGTTTGAGGTGATCGGCCCCGAAGACGCCGACACACCGGTGGCCGGCGGCATTGCCGGCAGCGGCATCATTACCGGCGGCGGCCTCGAGACGGGTACCGGCGTGCCGGGACTCACCGGCAGCGCCGCGCCCGGCGTAGGTGGCGCCCACATGGTCGAACTCGGCGGCTCGCTATGGGATCGGCTCGCGGACCTCGCGATTCCCGACGACGAAGTCGAGAATTACGCCGAAGCGCTCGAGGCGGGCCACAGCATCGTGGCCTATCACGGCACGTCCAAGTCGGTGCCGCAACTCGAGAATTTATTTGCGAGCAACGGACTTAGTAAAATTAAGACGTTCTAGTTTCCGCGTCGCGCGTTTAGCTGTTGCGCGTCGTTTCCAAATCTCATGGAAATCTAAGGCTATCCTTTCATATTTTTCACACACCGCATGTGTTGGTCAGATATGTAAGGAGGCATGGGCAAGCTTTCTTCGTCGCGCGGCACGGCATTCGTGCACGTGGGTACGCATAAGACCGGAACAACCTCACTGCAGGTTCTGCTTGCATCAAACGACCACGCGTTGCAGCGGGCAGACGTCTTCGTGCCGCAGACCGGCCGAATATCCACGGCTTCTGCCGGTCATCATAATATCGCGTGGGAACTTGCGAACGACCCGCAGTTCGATCCCCAACACGGCACGTTCGCGGGACTATTGCGTGAAGCCGCGGCCGCGAACGCGTCGACGGTATGCCTAACGTCTGAAGAATTCGAATTCTTGAACTTCGACGAAGCTGCGCTCAAACGTATGCGTGATGGATTACTCGCCATCGGCTACAAACCGAAGATTATTCTCTATCTTCGCCCACAAGCTGATTACCTCGAATCGCTTTATGCCGAGGCAAGTCGCGTGTGGAATATTGAGTTTGGGGAGTTTGTCGATACGATTGTAGCGACCGGTCTGTATGGGCGGTCCAGATTTGAATACGACCGGCTTGCCGGCGCATTCTCGGCCATATTTGGGAAAGCCCAAACGATCGTGCGCGCCTATCGGTCGTCGCAGCCGCCTGACGCACTGCTACAAGATTTTATCGGGATCATCGCACCAAATCGCCTAGATCTGGCCCAACTGACCGTACCCGCCCGGCTAAATCCGATGGCAGACTTCTCCGACGTCATCACCTTCCGCGAGCGGCATCTCGGTTGCCGCGTTCACCACACAATGACCGATGGGCAGCGGTTCGACCCGCTAAACCTGTCCGACATCTTAAGGTTGGCCGCACAGTTTTCGCGGTCAAACGAGCGTTTATGGCGAGCATACGGGGCCGGGATCGGTTGCGTCAGCGCGGGGACCTTCGTACGCGAACTGATCACCGCGCTGTTTCGCGATCGCGACAGCCAATATCGGAAAGCCTGGGCGCGCGACGCTAATTCTGACCCCGTATCGGGATTCTAAAATTGCCCCTCGCGACGCTCTTAGGCGCGCCCGGACCCTTTTCCGCTCCCTGGGCGCTTCCTAACGCACGCGCTCGATCTTCGTCGCGTCTGATAA
>Ga0182016_10001179_pt1 | contig 31984 bp, 19 predicted proteins | sample 712S2MmetaG_FD_120491 | JGI IMG/M metagenome (GOLD analysis project Ga0182016, IMG submission 120491) | Permafrost microbial communities from Stordalen Mire, Sweden - 712S2M metaG | ecosystem: Environmental > Terrestrial > Soil > Wetlands > Permafrost | place: Sweden: Stordalen | collected...
ACCATCGGCTTCATGATGGATTGCGACACCACCGGCATTGAGCCCGATCTCGCGCTGGTGAAGTACAAGAAGCTGGTAGGCGGCGGCATGATCAAGATCGTGAACAACACGGTACCCGCCGCGCTGTTCAAGCTCGGATATTCGAGCGACGACGTGAATGCGATCGTGAGCTACATCGACGCGACAGGAACCATTGAAGGTGCGCCGGGCATTAAACCGGAGCACCTGTCGGTCTTCGACTGCAGCTTCAAGCCGGCCAAGGGCACGCGTTCCATCCAGTACATGGGCCACATCAAGATGATGTCAGCCACACAGCCGTTCCTCTCCGGCGCAATCTCGAAGACGGTGAACCTGCCCCACGAGGCCACGGTTGAAGATGTTGCAGAAGCCTACGCGGCAAGCTGGCGGCTGGGCATCAAGGCGGTGGCAATTTATCGCGACGGATCAAAGGGCACGCAGCCGCTCAATACCAGCATGGACGCCAAGAAGGAGCCTTCTTCTGCTGATACGGCGGCGCTCCGCGTTCTTACGCACATCTCAGTCTCGCAGCTGCCTTCGGAGGCTGACCTCAAGGCGCTCACCGCGTCAGACAAGGTTGAAGTCTCAACCAAGCAGATTGCGGCGGCGGTGGCTGCCTTCCAAACCGCGCTCGACAATGTTGCCAAGGCGGCTGCGGTTCCACTCTTCACTCCTGCTCCGTTGGCTGCGTCTGAGCCTCACCAGGACCTCAACGCGCCTCCGCGCGCCATTCGTCATCGGCTGCAGGAAGAGCGCGCGTCAATCACGCACAAATTCTCAATCGGTGGCCACGAGGGCTACATCACCGTCGGGCTCTATCCCAACGGGCAGCCTGGGGAAATCTTCATTCGCATGGCGAAAGAGGGATCGACGGTCTCGGGCCTCATGGACGCCTTCGCTACCTCGGTTTCCCTCGCGTTGCAGCATGGCGTGCAGCTAAAGGTGCTGTGCGAAAAGTTTGCGCACACGCGCTTCGAGCCCAGCGGCTGGACCGGCAACGAGCAGATCGGCTACGCCAAGAGCCTGATGGATTACATCTTCCGCTGGCTCAGCCTGCGCTTCTTGTCGGGCACGCAGCTCACGCTGTTTGCGGGGCTTGGCATGCAGTCTCCACAACTGGCTGCGCCGCCATCCATTCTGCCTGAGCCCGAGCCTGAAGATGAGGCCGGCACCTCAAACGTGCAGCTTGCGCGCCTTGCTGAGGAAGTGGCCAAGCGCCTGAACCAGGTGAGCGGCAGCGCGGGCGGACACGCCGGCGGCGGTGGCATCGCCCCTGAAGCACAGGCGTATAAGGCGCCGCAGCAAGCCGCTCCGGAGCCAACTGTTCCGCCCATGCCCAAGTTGCAGGACCGCGGCATTTACCACGCCGCCGACGCCATGCGCGGCATGTACGAGATGGGCGACGCGCCACCGTGCTCCACCTGCGGAGCCATCATGGTCCGCAACGGAAGCTGCTACCGCTGCATGAGTTGCGGGTCAACAAGCGGATGCAGTTAGCTACTTTCTCGTACTCTTAATGGAGCAGACAACTGTCTGCTCCATTTTTTTGAGGTCAGTAAACGACGAGAAATTCGTTTTACTCATACTTAAACGTGACCTCATTTCGTAGTTGATCCCGGCGCCGGCAGCGACGGCAGCGCATAAACGATGCACGTCGAAATGAGCGCCAATAGAAAAGAGGTGCTTCGCCATCCTGTCCGCAGTTCTGAAAGAAAGGAACCTGCAGGGCCCGTGTGCTCATTTGAATTCGAAATCAGATTGTTCATACGTTCCTCATTTTAAGAAGCCCTTGCGGTTCTGCGGTGGATGCGTTTCGTCCTTCAATAGGGACGCACTGTAAAAAGGACAATACTCCCCACCTTACCTTCCTGGTTGCCGAAATCGTAAAGCAGGGACGCCAAAAGCCCGGTCGGGGAAAATGCTAATCGGCGCTGTGATGGATTAGAGTTTCTACGGGGAGAAAATCATGGGTGATTGGTCGCGTAGAGGATTTATCGGAGCGCTTTCGGGCGCGGCGGCTGCAACCGCTTTGGCCGCCCAGGAGGCGGGCTTTTCGGTAACGCGCAGCAGCGGAAAAATCAAGATCACAGACCTGAAGTGCGCAATTATTGGCCGCAATCCGGTGGTGCGAATTGTTACCGATCAGGGCATTTCAGGATACGGTGAAGCAGAAACAGCGAAACCGTATCTCAAGCCGATGGTGCTTTTCTATAAGAACTATCTGCTGGGCGAAGACCCCACAGACGTGAACCGCATCATGCTGAAGATTCGCCGCATGGGCGCTTCAAAGCCCTGGGGCGCTGCGGTGAGCGCCATTGAAATCGCCCTCTGGGATGTCGCCGGACAAGCCGCCGGATTGCCGGTATATAAGCTGCTGGGTGGAAAGATCCACGACCGCGTTCGCCCCTATGGGAACTCCGAAAACAACTCCAAAATGGTGCCCCGCACGCCGCAGGATTACGCCGAGCTCGCGTCGGAGGTGAAGGGAGCGAAAGAGGGCTACACGCTGATCAAGCTGCCCGTCGGCTTCCACAATGAAGCAATGCTCGAAGCCGTTCCCAATGCCTGGTATGACTCGCAATGGACGGGGCGCATGCCTCCCTATATGAATCGCGGCATGCTGACGCAACCTGGCGTCGACCATGTTATCGCCTGTGTTGAGGCGGCGAAGAAGGCTGTTGGCAACGACATTGGCCTGGCGTTCGACTGCGGGCCGGGCTGGACCGTCAAAGACGCCATCCGTTTTGCGCGCGCAGTTGAGCCGTTCGACCTTGCGTGGCTCGAAGACCTCATCACGGGTGACTACACGCCTTACCCCAACGCACAGGTCTTCAAGGAGGTGACAGACAGCACCTCGACGCGGATTCACACCGGAGAAGAAATCTATCTGCGCGAAAACTTCAAGGACCTGATCGAGACGCAGGCAGTCAATGTGCTCGGTCCCGATCCGGAGGACGTGGGTGGCATCGCCGAATTGAAGTGGATTGCCGAATACGCCGATCTCCACGGCATCCAGGTGGCTCCGCACGGAATCTTCGACGGATTGTTTGGCGTGGCCGCGCAGGTGCATCTGGGGGCGGTATGTCCGCAAAACTATATTGCTTTCGAATACGCCAAAGCGCAGCCGGAGTGGTGGAGTGACATTGTGGATGGCCTGCCCGATCCGATCGTCAAGAACGGTTTTATTGACGTTTGGGACAAGCCGGGTCTCGGCATCACCTTTAATGTTCGCGCGGCGAAAGCGCACCTGTCCGATGAGGATCGCGATTTCTTTGACTAAGGATCGAAGGGGTTCGACCAGAACAGCTGTATACGGGCGCGCGACCCTGCTCGGGGTTGCAGTGCGGGGCTTTCGGCTGATCGCCTGGCTGCGTGGTAAGAAGATCGGGTATTTTCTTACTTCACCACTTCCACAGTCAATTCCGTGGGAACTAAATTCAGGGCGACGTGTGGAATCGTGATGAGGTTTGCGGCGTCTGGGACAACTTTTCCAGAATCCACAACCCTGCTCTCACGAACCAACCGCCATGCATAAACCTTTCCCGGTTGAACTTTGAACGACTGCAATCGACGAAGAGTGATGTCTGTTGTGGATACCGACGGCATCATCGAAGGCGGGTTTTTCACGTCTGGATGGGCCAGCCAAAGTTTCATCGCGAAGCTTGATGCTTTGTCTCGCTCGTTGCTCCACCTGAAATAGGCGTTCATCTGACCGGACTCATCGAAGCCCGTCGACGACGTGCCCCACGGCGAACGTTGGTCCGACGAGGCATTTGTGAAAACAGGGTAGGCCGCATTTTTGCGGATCTCGAGCCATGGAAACGAGAGCGCAACAGCGTCTTCAGGGAATTGGACGATAGACGTACTGAAGGCCGTATGACCGAAAGGCGCCCATGCCACAATCAGCGGAAGCTTTTCGGCTAGCGCGGCGCTCAGCAGTTGCGGCTGCGTTTTTGACCAGCTATCGTTCTGCGCCGAGAAATCCACTACGACCGGCGGGTCCGGAAGTCCATTGCCCTGAATTCCCGCCCCTCTTTCCGACTCCGAGGCCTGTGAAGCGTGAGCACCCTGAAAGCCAAATCGAAGGGCCGCGAAATCAGTTCCGGCCGGCACATCCACCAGGACCGCGGCAAAGATATTGCCGTGCGGCAGGCCTATACCCAGCGCGCCGCAGCCGCCCATGGACACGCCGGAAAGATACACCCGGTTGCGATCGATCTTGTATCTCCGGATCACCCACTCGATTGTATCCAGCACCCTCTTTTCGGCAGGCGACAAAGCATGTGGATCTTGGGCATTTTCATCACGCGCCATTTTCCAGCCCCACCATTCATCGTCTGTTGAATTCAGGTAGAGCACATAGCAGCTATCCGTGACTCGCGTCATGACGTCTGCAGGGGTATCCGTGGGCTCGACCTTTCTATTTAGAAACTGGTATCCGAGATAGTCAAAGCCGGTGCGGTTAGCCGAATGCAACACAACGCAAAGAGGAGCGTGTCTTGAATGGCCCTTCGGGAAAACTACATACAAGCTGTTGTGATTTTGGCCCGAATGGGCGGTTTCCCGCGGGTTTGGATATTGCCAGCTGCTCGCCGAGCTAGCAGGATATCCCCAGTCGAGGCGGACGCCATGCGTATAGCGCTCGATCCTTCGGCCATTGAGCGATTGGCTAATTGGATTTGTTCGATCCAATTTTGGCGGCCAATCCTGAGCGGAAGCAGCCATTGCAGTCGACAGCAACGCGATGTGAAGGGTTCCAAAAATGATGGCGCAGGCAATGACGCGCTTCGCGTTTGCGCACCTCGCCAATCCAGGCTCCTGATTGTCCGGTAACATACGAGCAACATAACAGCTGCACCGCGACTCAACCAAGATGCGACAATCGTTTCCCGCTGGCCAAATTGAAATGCGGGCCGATTCGACTCAAAAAGTGATCAACCATGCTCGATCTTGGATTGATGTTATATGGTTGCTTCGATTGCCCGTGCGATTAACGTTCGCGTAACAGTGGGACTGAACGCTAAACACTCCAAGCACTTGTGCCTTTTAACTAGTGTTGATTCGCATTGAGACATGGCGGAAACTTACAGCCTGCGATGCGCTCGGTTATTCTCGTTGCGGTGATTTCGAACCCCTCAGGCCTACGCGCCAAAATAGCAGGGAGCGCCTGTTGTTATTCGGGATTCATTGTGTGGCTTGCGCTGCGATCGGGCGCTGGCTGCTTTTTTATAAGACAGGAGTAGAGATGTTCAGGCCTGCATATCGGATCAAGATTGGAACGTGGATTCTGGTTACGTGCTGCAGTTGGCTCGCGATTGTTGAGCTTGCCGGCGCGCAGCAACCCGGCGTCGATGGAAAGCCTCTGGCTGTGTTCGGAATCGGAGCAGACGACCACACGTCAAGAGATCTGCCCAAATGGATTCCACAGATGGAGGCGATCGGCATACGCAACGACCGGGCCTGCCGCACGCTGTGGTCCGATGTCGAGCCGGAGGAAGGCGAGTGGAACTGGCGGCAATTGGATGAGCAGCTGAGCTACCTTGCAGACCACCACATGGAGTGCTGGGGATTGCTTTACGGCGGCGTGAAATGGAATACAAAAGATGCCGCGGGCGGATTTCCCAGTCATAACCTGGACGCCTGGTCAAAATATGTCTTCGAAACCGTCAAGCATGGAAAAGGCCGCATCCGGTACTGGGAGGTATGGAATGAACCGCCCAATGGAACCAACGACGCGCCGCCCAATGAATACGGCCGGCTGATGGCAGCAACCTACGAGGCTGTGAAAGCGGCCGATCCGGCAAGCCAGGTGGGCATGGCAGCCCAGTCGGTGAACCTGAATTATCTCGAGCAGGCAATTAAGGGCGGCGCAAAAGATCACTTCGATTACATCACGCTCCACCCCTATGAGACTCTCGGCAGCGTGACCGACCATTGGGGCACAGAATCCGTTTACATGCACACTGTGCCAACCGTTAGAAAAATGCTGGGATCGCAGGACCCGCTTCGACAAAATGTTCCGGTTTGGTTTACCGAGATGGGGTATGACGCAGGTAAGGACCCCAAACTCCAGGCGCAGGCGCTGCTCAAGGCTTACACCATGGGAATCGCAGAGGGTGTTTCTGTGATGAACTGGTTCGAAGGCATCGATGGCGACAGCGGTCCTATGGGACTGCTCGACGAAAAGGGCCATCCACGCCCTTCCTACACAGCAATGGCGCAGATGATCAAATACCTGGGAAACAATCCCGACTATGTGGGGTGGGCTAATCTCAACAAACGCGACTATGCATTCTTCTTTCTGTTCTCAGGGAAGCTGGTAATGGTGGCCTGGGCGCCTGGCGGGACCACCGATTCCTTGGTGTTTGCGCGCCCGGTTCAAATCATCGACCCTCTGACCGCGCAACTCTCTTCCGCCCGCTCCTGCAGCCTCTCTTCGTCTCCAATCATTGTGGAAGACGTACCGGCAAATCTTGTTTCGCTGGCAAAGAGGAACATGCACCGCGCCTTTCCATGGGATGGAGATTACACCGGCGCCCGAACGGTCTACGTCTCGATGGACGGTCCTATCGTGGCAAAAGGTCTACACCCCCAGCAGGGTGACGGAGTCCAGGCTGAAGTTGTGGCGTACGGGGGCGGGGCTCGATCGGGGAACGTGGCAGGCGGTCCGGTGTTCATCGTCGACCCGAATTTTCTGTCCTACACCAGCAGCCCCATTCAGATCACGGCCGTCGTTCGCCGCACCCCGCAGAACCACCCTGCAAAATTGATTCTTGAGTACGAGTCGACGGCGGGCTTTAAAAAGCTGCCGGCCGTTGACATACCCGACGACAAAACATGGTACGTAGCCCGATGGAAAATTGACGATGAGCAGTTTGTCAGTAAATGGGTGTTCAACTTCCGCTTTGATCTCGGTGACTATCTGATTAAAGAAGTAAGCGTGACCAGGCTGGACGCAAGAGAATCTACACCGAAATAAGCTGTCTCAGAGACTCTCGCGGTTTCCATTTAATTCGTCGCCGGTCGCTCGGCTGGCTTTCTCTGCGCGGGATGACAGTGCGCGCCGCCCGGCAGTACGTTCAGGCTTGCTCGTCAAGGCGCCTGCTCGTTCACCTCTCCCGGCAAAAGGGGTTTAACAAGGGGGTAACTTCTGGTATATGTTGCTTATAATAAATAAGTTAAATCTAGTAACAGGTCTCACCGTGTAGGCGTTAACCTGCTTAGACATCACTGAAACTTCTCAAGGCTTTGATCTCTCTTCTAGTTTGTCTGTGATCAATAAGAACACGTAAGGATTACGGGGTGAGCGGGCATGATCGGCCCGGATGTGACAACGGCTGTGGATGTTCAGAGTTGAGAGAGCGTATTCTGCGGACTGCACAAAATGTCGGGAGGCAAGTCACGTTGAGAGCATGGGACGCAATATCAACAGTCATGCTGCTGAGTATTTCTGTTGCGGTTTGTATGAGTTTGGGTTTTCCGGCCCGATGCGCGGCGAGTGAACGCCCCCAATTTGGCAAGGTTGAGATTGATAATGGTCCGCTGCGCCGCGACGAGCGAGGCAATGTTGTCGACGCGCACGATGGATGCCTGAAGTATTTTGCCGGACGTTATTACCTTTACGGCACTGCTTACGGTAAGAGCGCAGGCTATGGCATCAACAACCGCTTTCGCGTCTATAGTTCACAGAATTTGAAGGACTGGAGATTTGATGGTGAGTTGCTCGAATCTCCTCCTGACGGGGTCTATTATCGTCCGTACGTTGTCTATAACGCGAATACGAGAAAGTACGTTCTCTGGTACAACTGGTATCCCAAACTATGGGAAGGAAAAGTGGGCGTAGCCACCAGCGACACCCCCGTGGGACCTTTCAAAATCGCGGAGACTGCGGTCAAAGTTGAAGGATACGCAGACGGACCTGGCGATGGCAGTCTGTTTGTCGACAAAGACGGCACCGGCTATTTTATTTACACCACGATCAGACAAAATCATTCGATCAGGATTCAGCGGCTGACCAGCGATTTTCTGGGAGTCACAAGCGACACAAGCGGCGTGCTTGGCACCGGCTGTGAGGCGCCGGCGCTGTTTCGCAATCGAGATCGCTATTATGCCTTTTTCGACACAACGTGCTGCTTTTGTTCCACCGGCAGTGGAGTTCGCGTTCTCGTGGCGTCGAATCCACTCGGGCCTTACACCGAAGAGGGAAATATCAATCGCACTGCCGACGGGAAGCCGCTGGTTGCGGCTCAGCAGACATTTGTTGCTGAAGTTCTCACTCCCACGGGTACAGCGTTTCTTTGGATGGGGGACCGCTGGGGTTCGCGGCCTGACGGCGTCAAAGGACACGACTTTCAATTCTGGAGTGCGCCATTGCACTTTACATCGGATGGGATGATTGAACCTATTGAAGCAGGGCCCGCATGGTCGGCGGTGATCCAGATCGGCGACAAGCGCGATTTGGTTAAGCGGCCTTATATGTGGCCCAAAAAGACAAATCCGAATCCTCTCAAAATCGATCCGTGTACCGGCGCTGCGCTGACCAAAGAGGAATGGTAGTAACGATGCGGCGTTCCAGCTGACTGCATATTCAAGTTGCAATGATGAGCTCGTGCATTCTCAATCATTCAAAGGGTTCGTGAGATGGGGTGCGAAGAATAATGATGACGAGGGGAAATGTTGTTGCAATGGCCGTAACTGTCGTTCTCTGCAGTGGGCCATTTGTTTTGAGTTGCCAGCAGGCAAAAGAGCCGGTTGATTATGTTGTGCCGAATATAGGCGGCATTGGCCAGTTGCTCACCGCGACCGTTCCCTATGTCCAGTATCCGCATGGCATGGCGCGTTTGGCGCCTGTTACAACGCCGGGAATTGCTGACCGTTATCTGGCGGATAAAATATTTGGCTTTCCGGCCGGCCCAGCGCTGTTGATGGCCTCGGCGGGACCGGATGGAGTCTTACCTGAAAACGCATCGGAGTTCGATCACGACTTTGAGGTTTCGACTCCTTATTACTATGAAGCGGACTTGTTGACCTGGGGAATTAAAGCTGAATTCACTGCGAGCCAGGAGGCGGCATTCTATCGATTTACGTTTCCGGCCAATGAACATGCGCATTTGATGTTGAGCCTTGCCAAAGATGGGAATCTCGATGTCTATGGAGACAGCGCGGTCGGCGGCAGCGAACGAGTCGATCTTTCGATCGGTAAGGCTCCTGAAGGGTCGAAAGAAACCAGAGCCTATTTCTACGCGGAGTTCTCCGCTCCGCTGAAGTCCTGGCAAACTCTTAAGGATGGCGAGGCATCTCACTCTGCCCAAGTCTCCGGCGATCGAATTGCATTTGTTTCAGACTCGCCGACGACTCCCGGCGAGCAGATTGGCGTGCGGGTCGGACTCTCCTACATCAGCGTTGAACAGGCGCATCGCAATCTCGATCGCGAGATTCCTAAGTGGGACTTCGATTCCGTAAAGGCAAAAGCAAGGGCCGAGTGGAATCGTGCGTTGGGCGCCATCCAGATCGACGGCGGAAATGAACGGCAGCGCACTATTTTCTACACGGCACTTTACCGTTCGCTCGGCCGCATGACCGACATAACCGAGGATGGCCGCTACTTCAGCGGCTACGATCACTCAGTCCACGAAGCAGGCGGGCACGACTTCTACGTTGACGACGGCCTGTGGGACACCTATCGGTCTCTTCATCCATTGCAGCTTCTGCTTGACGCTCATCGGCAGCAGGACATGGTCCGCTCCTATCTCCGCATGTACGAGCAGAGCGGCTGGCTGCCTTCGTTTCCCTCTGTAGCCGGCGAGCAGGCGGTAATGATTGGCCATCATGCGGCAGAGGTCATTCTCGACACATACGCAAAGGGCTACCGGGACTTCGATGTCGACGAAGCCTATGCGGCCCTGCGCAAGAATGCGACCGAAGCAACCATGATTCCGTGGAGTCGCGGGCCGTTCACCAGCATCGACCATGTCTATTTCGATAAGGGGTTCTTTCCGGCACTCGCCTGGGGAGAAAAAGAGACAGTGCCTGAGGTTGGGTGGGAGCGCCGCCAGGCTGTTTCGGTCACAATCGAAAACAGCTACGACGACTGGGCCGTGGCACAAATGGCCAGTGCGCTCGGTAAACAGCAGGACGCGGACTATTTCACAAAGCTTGCTGACAATTACCAAAATGTGTTCGATCCAGCCATTGGCTTTATGGCTCCGCGCAGCGCCGACGGCGCGTGGGTTGATCATTTCGATCCAAAGCGAGGCGGAGGGCTGGGCGGCCGCGACTATTTCACCGAGGTCAATTCATGGCTGTACACATTCGGTGTACAGCACGACGTTGCGGGTTTGATCAAACTCTTTGGTGGCCCCGACCGCTTCAACGCAAAACTCGACCAGCTCTTTGTCGAACAATACGGTGGAGCGAAGTACGACTTTCTGGGGCAGTTTCCTGATGCAACGGGCTTGATCGGCCAGTATGCGCAGGGCAACGAGCCGAGTTTTCATATCCCGTATCTTTACGATTTCTCAGGCCAGCCGTGGAAAACTCAGCAACGCGTGCGCCAGATTATGGATGTCTGGTACGGAGACGGCCCACTTGGCATTCCCGGCGACGACGACGGCGGCGAGACCTCGTCGTGGTACGTTTTCAGCGCCATGGGCTTTTATCCGGTCTGTCCCGGCAGTGCGGTTTATGAGATCGGCAGCCCCCTCTTTGCCAGAACCGCGATCCGCATGGGCAATGGCAGGGACTTCACCATCGTCGCCAATCATGTATCGGCACAAAACAAGTACATTCAGTCGGCAACGTTGAACGGGAAACCGCTCAGCAAGCCGTGGTTTCGGCACCAGGACATTGACCAGGGGGGAACCCTTGTTCTGGAAATGGGCGATCGCCCCAACAAGCAGTGGGGGAGCGCGCCTGAAGATACCCCGCCATCGATGTCAGTAGAGACAGTGCAATAACTATGCGGCGGCTACGGACAGTTTTTGTTCACGCTTCGTCGATCGATTTCACAAAGGCGCGAGTCGACCGCAGAAACTGACGGAATTGAGTTCGTCGAATCAGATAAGAGGCACCCAAAATGGCGGGAAGCAGAATCCAGGCAGGACAAACTGGAAGCCCTGGAAGCGGGAAATCAAGCAGCACCAATAGAGCTCTCCGAGGCAGAATGCATCGTGTACTGCCATTTGTTCAAACCGTTGCATTGTCGTTGATAACAATTGCTTGTTGTACTGTGCAGGCGGCAAGTGCACAGAGCAAGTTCGACACAATGCACATCGGAGCTTTTGACCCGGACGCCTGGAACGGCATTGTGTTCGATGGCACGGCCTACCAGGAACGGCTCACGTTTGCGATCAGGGTGGGTTCAAAGGGTAGAGAGTTTCTCGATGGCGAACGCATCTTCACAGCGGTTGACGCGGTTGGTCCCCATGCCCCCGATGGCTCATACGCCTCAATCAGCTGGCGTCACGCGCCGCAGACCGCACCCATCACGTTAGAGTGGGCGCGCGTCGACGACAATGTAGTGGTTGGCCGGCTGACGGCGCCACCCGGCGTGCGTCTGGTAATCGAGGCGTACTCTCCGTTCGAAACATCCTCCACTGCGCTCTTTCACACGGTAGCGGGCGACAACGAGATTACGGGCGTTCATTACATCGACGGTCACATCGGTACAGCTGCTCGTTTCCTCATCAGAACCGATCACCCGCTTCTCGGCGCAGCGACGTTCACCGATGTTTCGCAACTGCGGGCGTTGATGGATGCTGGCGAATTGCCGAACGCGAGCGGAAAAGACCCTGCCGCGTCGCGCTCAGACACCAGTCGCATCGGCGACGTCTCGCTCAACGGTGCGGCGGGCATCGAGTTTCAAGGCGAAGAAGGCGCACCCGTTCATTTTGTGGCCGTCGAGGGATGGGACTCCGACACGCTGTCTGGAAAAGCGAACGAATGGCTCACTCCCAATCGAATCGATGAGGTTCTAACGCAGAATGCCAAGCGATACGAAGAGACGCGTCCTCACGTTGACGGGCTCTTTAACGGCGCTACCTATCCAATTGGCAACACCATGTTTTGGAACACGCTATACGTGCCATCTGTCGGACTCGAGTTCCCGAGCATCAGCCGGAGATGGGCAAAACTCTTTGGTGGATGGGTGGTTGGTGAATGGGATTGCTTTTTCGGATCGTTGCTGACAAATGTCGAAGACACTGACCAGACCTCCGCCGCGGTACGCGCGATTCTCCTTGCGCAATCCCCTGATGGGGTGGTGCCTAATGTGACCAGCGGCGATGGCGGAAACCCCGATCGCGCTCAACCACCGGTTGGTTCGTATACGGTATGGAAGAACTACGAGAGAAATCAGGATGTGGACCTTCTGCGATGGGCCTATCCGCATTTGAAGCTATGGCACGAGTGGTGGTTCAAGAACCGTGGCGACGGTCAACCCGAAAGGGATGGGAACCGCGATGGGCTGCTGGAGTGGGGCAGCGACCGGGGATCGCTGCCTTCAGTTGGCGGCCGCGGCAATCTGCTGACCGCCAAATATGAGAGCGGCATGGACGACAGTCCAATGTACGACGATGTCCGCTTCGACGCGGTGAGCGACACCATGAATCTTGACGATGTGGGACTGAATTCACTTTACGCACTCGACTCCGAAAGCATGGAGAAGATTGCCGGAATACTCGGCATGCAGGACGATGAGCGCGTGTTTGCTGCAGATTACGCCCGCATGAAAGCAGCCATGCAGAAGCTATGGAATGACGACGATGGCATCTTCGAGAATCGCTACTGGGACGGCAGTTTCTCAAAACGCCTCTCGCCCACTAACTTCTATCCCCTGATTGCCGGCGTCGCCACTCCGCAACAGGCAGAACGAATGATCAAGAACCATCTGCTGAACCCGAACGAATTCTGGGGCCAGTACGTGATTCCTACAATTTCGCGAAACGACGCTGCTTTCAAGGAGCAATACTATTGGCGCGGCGATATATGGGGACCCACGAATTATCTGGTTTATGAAGGGCTGAATCGCTATGGGAAGGATGAGACGGCGCTTGAATTTGCGGAAAAAAGCTACGGCTTGTTCAAGAGCGATTGGGAGCGGAACCAGCATAGTGACGAAAACTACTCTCCATGGGGCGGAACCGCGGGTGGAGATCCTCATTACACATGGGGAACATTGTTATGCCTCATTCCGCTAGAGCAGTTCATGGACGAAACTCCCTGGGACGGGTTGAGATTTGGCGCGCTGAATCCTTCGAGCGAGTCCGTCCTTTCGAATTATGCGTGGGCCGGCCATCGCTACCGAGTCACAATCGGACCCAATCGTACCGCGGTCGAACGCGATGGCAAGTTGCAGATTGAAGCCGACGCAGGAGTCGTGTTCCGGAACTTCAAGTCGGAAACTGGTTCGTTGTCGTTCACGATCGATACGGTCAGGCCGGCCAGCGTGACCATTCGTGAGTTCAGCTCCGCACCCGTTTCGGCGAGCATCGACAATGTCGCCGCAAAGCCGTCTTCGATCAAGAGTGGAGCTACGGTCGTGACCATTCCAGCCGGCAAACACAGCTTCTCCGGTGTGTGGACGCAACCGGCCGGGAGCGGCGTGAGCAAATGATGCTACCTGTACACCTGGCTTAAGGAGATTTTGTGATTAAGACAACTCGATTATTCGCGGCTATGGCTCTGCTGACCGCATTTGCAGTACTGCCGCGTGCAGAAGCTCAACTGATTGCCGTCACTTCACCGGACTACCGTTCTGACGTCCACGGAAATACTTCAATCCACGTTAGTGCCGCGGGGTATCGCAGCCCGCTTGAAGTAAAGAGTTGGCTGCCGGGCGGACAGTATGGCTCCGACTCAACCGTAGCTTCGATTTCGCTCGACGGAAACGGCACCGGAACGTTTGACTTCGCCGCGGACCAGTACCCTCACGGACCAATCACCGTGCGCATTTCCGGTACGCGCATCAGCGATGGTTATGCCGATACCTGCTACCTTCAGCTCTACAACACCGGCGGAATTTCCTGGAATGAAGGCATTCCCAAGGCAGCGCCTCCCGCAGCAGCAGGAATGTCATTGGTCTTCGACGATGATTTCGACGGTCCGCTCTCAATTTCCGGCACCGGATACGGAGCGCGATATGGAGCGCACAAACCTGACCACCTGGATTTCAGCCAGATTCCATTCACTGATCCCACGCCCGATGGCCCGTTTTTCCAGCATGACACTTATCTCATCATTCGCGCCAATGCTTTGAAAAACACCACCGGGCTCATCTCATCAATCAACTCGCGAGACGCAACCGGGTTTACGGTAAAGGCGCCCTATTACATGGAGTGCCGTTTCATCGCGCCGGATGCAATTGGAACCTGGCCGGCGTGGTGGACCATGACCGATGAATTCAAAGATGGCAAATGGGGCAACAAGACCGACGAGCTGGATATCCTCGAGGCCTATGGCGGCGATGGCCCCAAGCATCCAAACGCCCCGACAAAATATATGGTTACGCCGCACACGTGGGGATACAAGGTCGATAACATTCCCGACAAATCTAATCCTATCGATATGAGCAAAGTGGGGGGAGGCGGCGGATGGGCAGATACTCCCCATACTTACGGACTGCTGGTAACCGATAAGTCGATGGTGTACTACCTCGACAATGTTGAAGTCCTGAAGTTACCTGTTTCGCCTCTTGCCGTGCAGCATCCCGCTTATTTCATGGTCAATCTTGCCACGGGCGGCGGGTGGCCAGTAGATCTATCGCGCTACGGAAACATCGTGGATATGTATGTGGATTACATCAGGGTTTATCACTAGGCCTGGTAAGACTGCGATTGCGGGCAACGATGCGAGTAGGGGCAAATAATGAAAAGAAAAAGCAGGAACGATGATGACGGCGTGAACGTGGCTGGCCTTCGAGTCTTTTGCCTATTACTTGGATTGTTGCTCGCCGGGAGCGCCCATGGACAGGGCATCGCCGGTCGATGGGCCACTTATGGCAAAGAGATGGGTAACGGCCATCGCGAACAGGCGATCATCGCACTCAATCAGAATGGAAGTGTGATCACTGGAACCTTCGAAAGCCTGACCGGGAAAACGAACGTTCATGGAACAATCGCGGATAACCACTTTGAGATTTTTGCGTGGGATCGGAAGACGCCGGCTCTAATTGGCGAACTCGTAAACGGAGAATTGCACGGGACCATGTTTGGGGCAGCCTTCATAGCCAAGCCGGCGACGCCTCAGGACGAGATCCCCAAGGTTGAGTACATCGCGCCCTCGCCGCTCCACAGAGTGCCCTACAACGGACTGGCCGCGACTCCACCGATGGGATGGAACAGTTGGAATCACTTTGGCGAGGACGTGAATGAAGTGGATATCCGTGCTGCCGCGGATGCAATGGTTTGGAGCGGGATGCGCGATGCGGGCTACGATTATGTGAACATCGACGGGACCTGGGAAGGCAGTCGCGATAGCGCGGGCCACCTGCTGCCGAACAAGAAGTTTAAGGACCTCAAGGCGCTTGCCGGCTACATACATTCGAAGGGGCTGAAAGTCGGCATCTATTCGTCGCCCGGACCGTACGATTGCGCGGGATACCCAACCAGCTACGGTCACGAGCAGCAGGATGCAGCCGACTTTGCTGCATTGGGATTCGACTATCTCAAATACGACTGGTGCAGCGCCGAGAAAATATATCGGGACGATCAGATGCGCGCTGTTTACCAGAAGATGGGCGATGCCCTCGAAGCCACCGGCCGCCCGATGGTTTACAGCCTTTGCCAATATGGCAAGCAAGACGTCGAGAAATGGGGCGCGGATGTGGGCGGCAACCTGTGGCGCACGACCGACGATATTCGCGACAACTGGGGCAGCATGATTGCGAACGTGGAGAAGCAGGCTTCGTTTGCGCCACTGGCCGGCCCGGGGCACTGGAACGATCCTGACATGCTCGAGATCGGAAACGGCGGCATGAACGGAGACGAATACCGCACGCAGATGAGCCTATGGTCCCTCGTCGCCGCGCCATTGCTGGCCGGCAACGACCTCAGCACAATGTCGGATGAGACCAGGTCAATCCTCCTGAATAAAGAAGTGATTGCGATAGACCAGGATCCGCTGGGCAAGCAGGCAACGCCCGATCGGAAAGGTGATCTGGAGACGTGGATTAAACCTCTCGCTGATGGCGGAGCAGCCGTGGGCATTGTCAATCTTGGATCGTCGGCGGCCACTGCAACGATCAGGGCAAGTGATTTGGCCATTGCAAGTCCTGTGACGAATGCGCGCGATCTGTGGACGCATGAAAATGTAAAGTTTCGAGGCGGAGCATATTCGGCTATTGTGCAACCGCATGCGACTTTGCTTCTGAGGGTCTCAGTGAAAGCTGACACCAAACCTTGAATGGTGAGCGGCCAGGATGAATCGCGCGAAGTGCAACAACGACCGGAGTAGTCAAATGAATCCCTTCCAGGCTCGCACCGCTCAGACGATGAAAACATTTGCAGCCGTATGCTTGTTTGTTTGCACGAACGTAATCGCGCAGACAGGCGGCTCGTCTTCTGCCTTTCCCGTTTACTTGCGAGACGGCTTTGACTACGCGGCCTTTGCTCGCTTCGACGCCGCATCCCCTCCCGCAGACAAGATCTATCAGTCCAATGGCTTTCTTGAATTGAAAGAAACGGCCTTCGGCGCGCAGGAAATCTCGATCCCGGTCAAGGGAAACCCTGCTCCGGACAACGAGAGTGACCGGCTTCTCGCCTTAGTTATCGATGCACCGCGGTTCCTGGATGCCGAAGGGATCTCCTACACTTTTGATGACGCCACAAATCATCGCAGCGTCACTTATCTTGCCGATCGAACAGTCTACCGTGTTCAGTTTGCACCAGGGCTGAGTGCGTCGTTGGAAGTGTATCCGGTCTACGGCAAATCCGCCGCAGTCTGCCGTCTCAAGATCGATGCGGCGAAGGGTGCGGTTCGCGTTCACTGGTCTCTCCATGGAGCGGGGTTTAAGGGCGTTTCCGATGTGACCAGTGAGATCGCGTACGGGTCGCAGAGTAGGCCTTATAAAATTTTACTAGACACCGTGCCGCGGGTAGTCCCAAAGATGGAGAGATACGAGTGGCAGCTCCGCGCCGGACAAACTGCCTCGCTGCTCATCGCCGTGGGTGGTTCCGCACCGGAGGCCCGCGCCAGCCTTTCAGAACTCCGCGCCTCCTCTGACCTGCTGAGCGCGTCAACGCATCTCGGGTGGAATAAGTATCTTCGATCGGTCCCGCTGGTTGCGCCTTCCGCTTCAATCGACTACACAGTCGCCACTACGGGCAGGCATTTCACGATCGCGCCGGAAGAGTTAGTGCGAAGTGAACTCTGGTTTTGGCGAGGTGTTCTGACAAATACGTGCCAGGCGCGCTACTTGCCTGCAACGCCCATCACCATCGCAGATTGGAATGTCTTCTTCGGCATGTGGGGTAACGACGGCGTAGAGGAGGCCGTCGCTCTTTCCGGCACAAACCGCAAGGATATCGCTCGCGGCGCGCTGCTGAATTGGTTCCGCTATTCGGTGAACAGGAAAGGCGACGGTTCAGCCGCCTGGACGATCTTCCCGTCGGGGCGGTCCACTTTCGAGGCGCTCGGGCCAGAACATGCGACCGAGTCGGTCAATCTGCAAGCATCATTGGTAGGCGAATACGTTCGGCTGACGGGCGATGTTGGCGTTCTCGACGAGAAACTTGGCGGCCCCGCGGGTGACCGGACGCTATGGCAAGCGCTCGTCGCCTACCAGAGCAATCTACTCTCCATACGGAATCCTCAAAAAGACCAGTTGATTGAGTGGCTGCACACTTACGAAACAGGTTGGGACGATAAGGATTCCCCATTTGTCGATCTGAAAGGGCACGCCACAGCGACAATCAATGAGCAGGTCTTCAACTTGTGGAGTCTCTCGGAGATGGCGTTTCTCGCCCGCATCCGTCACGAAGATCCGGCGCCATGGAGGAATCAGTTTTCGGCAGCGCTGGATTCGACCCGAAGCAGACTTTGGGATTCTGCCACCGAGAGGTACTGGGATCTCGATGAGGAAACCGGGAAACTATGGACTAAAGGGGAGAGTCTCGACGCCTATTACCTGCTCTTCTACGAGACCGATCCAGCCCGGATTGCGGCTATGCTCAAGCGCTTCCACGATCCGGCGAAATTCAACGGATTTCTTCTCCCCACACTGGCATTCGATACGCCGAACTGGGGGGGATATTGGCGCGGCCCAGCGTGGCCCAGAGTATTTGGCTATGTGGCAATGGGACTGGCACGCACAGGCCATGCCGAGGACGGATTCAACTGGCTTGCCAGGGCGGTACACACAAATCTCGGCCCAATTTTGCCGGAAACAGTCGACCCAAGGGCGGATCGGCCGGATCCTCAGCCTGCTGGCTCGGTGCGAATCATGGGCTACGACACGCTGAGTGCATTCCTGCTGCCGGAAGTTGCAGGCCTCCGCACATGGTCTGTTGACGCTCTTGAAGTGCACCCATCTGCGCTGCCCGGAAAGCTCTATATCCGCGAGCAAAAATGGATGGGAGACCGTTATGATGCCCGTCTGGAGCGCGGTCACCCGACTGTCCTGTGGCGGAATGGCAAGCAACTGGCCCCTCTGGCAGGAGACCGCACCTGGCACGCACAGAAAACGGGGAACGCGGTGACGTTTCGCGCCGAGCCGCAGGAAACATCGGAGCGCAAATGAGTTCAGCTCCTGAATATGCAGATGAGGTAGCAGCAGCCGCTATCAACCCTGGATGGCCGGCGGCCAGTGCAACCATCGGAGCAGATAATTTGCGCCTTGCAGGTCTTGTGACAATTGCACGCGATCTGTGGACGCATGAAGTTGTAAGGTTTACTAACGGGATATATTCGACGATTGTGCCAATGCATGCAGCTAGCACGCTGTCCACTTTGCAATGTCGACGGAGATCATGAGGAATCACATCAATCGGCGCGACTTTGTAAGGCTGGGAGCCGCCGCGACTCTCGGCGGCGGGATTGGTTTCGCCGCGCCGCTCGCGCCGGCAGAAGAGATTTTCAGCGACCGGACCAAAGAAGCCGGGATCGATTTTGTACATTTCAACGGCATGTCGGGTTTCCATTTTTATCCGGAAACGATGGGCTCCGGCGTCGCTCTTTTCGATTACGACAACGACGGCGATCTCGATATTTTCATTGTGCAGGGCGCAATGCTCGGCCCTATCGACGTGAGCAAGGCCATATATCCTCCCCAGTTGCCGCTGCGCGGCCGGCTCTTCCGCAACGATTCAGTCCACAACGCCGACGGCACTTGCACGCTCAAGTTTGTTGACGTCACTGAAGAATGCGGAATCAGGGCCGAGGGCTATGGCATGGGAGTCGCGGCTGCGGACTACAACAATGACGGATGGGTCGATCTCTACATCACCAATCTCGGCCACAATCAGTTGTGGCGAAATAACGGAAACGGCACATTCACCGATGTCACCGCAGAATCCGGCACTGACGTTCCGAGTTGGAGTATATGCGCTTCGTTCGTCGATTATGACCGGGATGGCTGGCTCGATCTTTTTGTTGCCAACTATCTGGATTTCAGATTTACCCATCTCACAAAATGTCTCTCGCCCAGCGGAGCTGAAGACTATTGCAGTCCGCTGATGCTGAACCCCTTGCCCAATCGCCTCTTCCGCAATCGGCGCGACGGCACGTTTGAAGACGTCACGATGCGTTCGGGAATCGGCGGAGAGTTTAATGGTGCGATGGGAGCCATCTGGGCGGATTTCACTGGCGACGGCTGGCCCGACCTTTTCGTATCCAACGACAGCCGTCCCAATGAGCTGTGGATCAACCAGCACGACGGAACCTTCAGGAACGATGCATTGGCCGCCGGTTGTGCATTGGATCGGGATGGAAATCCGCAATCCTGCATGGGCGTAGATGCCGGCGATTTGCTGGGCCACGGCTTTGAAGATTTGGCCGTACCTACCTTGATTGGGCAACATGCTGACCTGTATGCCAACAACGGCAAGGGGTGGTTCGACGATATGTCGTACGAGAGCGGCGTAGCTCTTGCCACGCGGCGCTACACAGGGTTCAGTGCAGGCATGCTCGACTACGATAACGACGGCTGTCTGGATCTATTTTTCGTCAACGGAGCGGTGAGGATCGTTGAAGAGCAAGCTCGGAAAGGCAGCATCTATCCGTATGGCCAACCCAATCTCCTGCTGCATAACCTTGGCAACGGAAAATTTGATGACGTCAGCAGCCGCGCGGGGAGCGCATTTTCGCGACTGGAGGTAGGCCGCGGCGCAGCGTTCGGCGACATCGATAACGATGGGGGCATCGACGTTGTGATTGTTAATAACAGCGGTCCCGCGCGTCTCCTCATCAATAACGTGGGACATCGCAAGCCGTGGATCGGGCTTCGGATGGTAGGAGACAAATATCATCGCGATATGCTCGGCACTCGGGTAGCTGTTTTTCGGCCGAATGCGCCTACCCTCTGGCGGCGCGTCCACACTGACGGCAGTTATTGCTCTTCAAACGATCCGCGTGTCGTGTTTGGGCTAGGCGATGTTCCGGAAATCACCAAAGTTCAGGCCCACTGGGTCAGCGGACGAGTGGAAGAATGGACTGGTCTGCCGCTCGGAAAATACACAACGCTGCGAGAGGGCGGTGGCATTACGAAATCTTCGCCATGATCAGGACTCGGTATCAAATCGTTGTTGTGCTGCTCGCGGCAATAGCAGCGTGCGTCGTGGTCGAATCGAATTTCGCCGCGGCGCAGAGTGCGCCCTTGCGCCCCGCTGGCACCCAGGTTGATCTGCCTGAAGTTCCTCAACCCGACCTTACTGGCGTCGATGCGCCGGTTCAGGAACAGATTCGCATTTCGCGCGCCGCCCTGGCGGCCCGCATAGCTCAGCCCCATGCTTCCCCGGTTCACAGGGCCCAGGCTTTTGGCAGCCTCGGGCAGGTTTACCAGGCTTATGGATTTAACGATGCTGCGCTGGCTTGCTATACGAATGCCGCACGCCTCGATTCTCAATCTTTTCAGTGGTCTTATTACTCCGGCTATTTGCACCAGATAAATGGCGACGCTGAGGCGGCGGCTCGCGACTACCAGCACTCCCTGTTGCTCAAGCCAGCGAATGATCCGGCCCTTCTGCGTTTAGGCAACCTTGAACTCACGCTGAATAGACCCGACGTGGCAAAGCAGTTGTTCACCAAAGCGATGGCGCAGCCAGGCTCCAAAGCCGCCGCGTTGACTGGATTGGGCAAGGTGGCTTTACTCGAGCGTCAGTATGGCGTCGCCCAAAAGTACTTTGCCGAAGCACTGGCACGTGAGCCCCAGGCTTCAGGCATTCACTATCAGCTAGCCATGGCATATCGCGGCCTCGTCGATCTCGCTCACATGCAGGAGCAATTACAGGCTCGCGGCAACGTCGAACCTGCAATTCAAGATCCGCTGCTCGACGAGATCGACGCCCTGAAACATGGCGTGCGCGGCCTGATGGAACGCGCCGGCGCGGCGATGCATGAGAATCGACTGGCCGATGCAATCTCCCTTTACCGGCAGTTGATTCTCTTCAACCCCTCCGACGCGCTTCCCTACATGTACCTGGGAATCGCGTTGGCCAGGGACGGCAAACCAGATGAAGCGCTAAAGCAATACGAGCATGCTTTGCAACTCGACCCCGGCAACGCCAACGTGCACTACAACGTGGGAGTTTTGCTTGTTGAAGGCGGCAAGGAGGAACAGGCCATTGCTCAATTCCAGCAGGCGCTCAAATTGGATCCGGGACTCGTAGCCGCTCATTTTCAGCTCGCCAATCTTCTTATGCGGAAGAGAGACGATGCCGGCGCCGAGCGGAAATATCGAATCGTGGTCTCGCTTGAACCGCAGAACGAAATTGCGCGCCTGATGCAGGCCATGGCGGCAGTTCACTCGGGATCGTACGCACGGTCGAGGACGTTGCTGGAGGATGCCGCGGTAGCATTTCCTAGAGATCCTGACATTGCAAACGCACTGGCAAGACTCCTTGCGGCCGCGCCGGATCAGGCGGTGCGAGATCAACGCCGCGCGCTGGCCATGGTCGAAAGCCTGGTTCGCAATCAGCAGGGAGACCCCCTTGAAGTCGGAATCACTCTGGCCATGGCACTCGCCGCGGTGGGACGTTTTCACGAGGCTGCCGAGTATCAAGAGGCGATCATCAAGCAGCTGGAGGCCTCGCGGCAATTCGAAATCGCGCGTCTCCTGCGCCCCAACCTGGCTCGGTACCAACAGGGCAAGGCGTGCCTTGTGCCCTGGGCCAGCGACGACCCGATTTTTGCTCCGGTTCCAAGTGAAGTTCAGCTCTCGACGGGGACGGAAACAATGGGCGCGCATCCCTAACCATTTGAACCAGGATGCTCAGTGCAGCTAGTATGTACCAGGAAGTGAGAGCCAAGATGCGCGACGAGGAAAACGGGACCCGCAATGTTTGAATGTATTGCAATCCGACGAAGGCTTGAGACCGTCGTTCTTGTGCTGATCTTTTGCGGACTATGCCGAGTGCAGGCGCAGAACACGCGAGTAGGGGACAAGCCGCAATTCCCCTGGTTGAATCCAAACCTTGCGCCTGATCGGCGGGCGGACCTCGTCGTCAGACAGATGACCCTCGACGAGAAGGTCCAGCTTGTTCACGGGGTACAGGCTAACTTTGACGTTGGTGAACCTGGATACAAAAGGGATTCGGGTTCGCTACAGGGTGACGGCTACGTACCTGCAATACCGCGACTTGATTTACCAGCGTTGCAGATCATTGGCGCGGGAGCCGGGGTGACCAATTTGGGTCGGCGCGCGAATGGACAATCCACAGCACTGCCTTCTCCACTGGCAGAAACCGCTACCTGGAATCCGGCACTGGCATTTGAATTTGGAGCAGTGATCGGCCGGGAGACGCGCAGTCAGGGATTCAATGTCTCTATCGGCGGCGCCATCAACCTTGCTCGGGAGCCGCGCGACGGACGCACCTTTGAATATCACGGAGAGGATCCGCTGCTCGCAGGAGCGATTCTCGGCCGCGAACTCAAAGCTATCCAGGATCAGCATTTGGTAGCTACCATCAAGCATTTTGCCGTGAACGATCAGGAAACGGGCCGGTCGGAAGCGAACTCCATCATCGATAGGCGTTCGCTGCACGAAAGCGACCTGCTCGCGTTTGAGATCGCTTTGCACGAGTCGAATGCCGGCGTTGTGATGTGTTCCTACAATCGCGTCAACGGCGACTACTCCTGCGAGAACGACTATCTCTTGAACCAGGTGCTCAAAAGGAGCTGGGGTTTCAACGGCTGGGTGATGTCTGACTGGGATGGGACGCACAGCACGGTGAAGGCGGCGACTGCCGGGCTGGACCAGGAGATGAATACGGGTGTTTATTTATCCGACGGCCTTCGACAAGCGGTCGAGAAGGGAGAGGTCCCTTTGAAGCGCCTCGATGATATGGTGCATCGAATCCTGCGAACTGAGTTCGCATGTGGAATCGTTGACCACCCGCCGGTTATAAAGCCCATCGACTTCCCCGCCGACCGCAAAATCGCCCAGCAGGTTGAAGAACAGGCGATTGTGCTGCTCGAGAATTCCGGTGTTCTGCCCTTGAAGGCCTCAGACCTACGTGAGGTCGCCGTCATCGGCTCTTATGCGGAATCGGGCGTATTGTCTGGCGAGGGTTCAGCCCAGGTATCGCCAGTCGGCGGCAACGCAGTTCCGGTCGCAACCTATCCGACCGGTGGACCACTTGCAGTCCCGGTCTACGATCCGTCTTCGCCATTGCAGGCAATTCGCGAGAAAACGCCGAATACCTTAGTGGACTACGAGCCTGGCGGAGACATTCAAACAGCATCGCATCTGGCAGCGATATCTGACGTTGCGATAGTGTTCGCCCACCAGCGGGCAGCTGAGGGCAGGGATCTTCCGAATCTCTCTCTACCCGATCGTCAGGACGAACTGATCCGCGAAGTGGCGAAGGCGAATCCGCACACCATTGTGGTGCTGGAGACTGGTGGACCCGTATTGATGCCGTGGCTCGACAAGGTTGCTGCCGTAGTCGAGGCTTGGTACCCGGGATCAGGTGGAGGAGAAGCCATCGCCCGCGTTTTGTTTGGTAATGTCAACCCGTCGGGTAAGCTGCCAGTTACATTTCCCCGAAGCGAGAATGACCTGCCACGTCCGGCAATCCCGCATCCACCCATGGTCGGCGGCTCCGCTCTTACCGGACCGGCGGGTTTGTTTGATGTTGAATACACCGAAGGCAATGAGGTCGGCTACAAATGGTTCGACGCTGAAAACAAGCCGGTGCTGTTTCCGTTCGGGTTCGGGCTTTCGTATACCACTTTCAGCTACTCAGACCTGACTGCGAAGGCCGGTAGCGGCGGTGAAGTCACGGTCAACTTCAAAATTAGAAATAGGGGTAGACTCAGTGGCGCTGAGGTTGCGGAGGTCTACGCCTCTTTACCAAAGAACGCGCACGAGCCACCGCTGCGCCTGGTGGGCTGGAGCCGCGCTGAACTCGGGCCTGGCGAAACCAAGGATTTGAGAGTGACCATCAAGCCGAAATACCTTTCGGTTTTCGATGTGCAGTCAGAAAGCTGGAAGCTCCTCCCTGGCATCTATGTGCTCCACATTGGGGGTTCGTCGCGAGACTTGCCGTTGGCAACGAACGTGGTTCTGCGATGAAGTCCGTCTCGCTGGTGATCGTGCAACTCCTGTGCGCCCTCCAAAAGCAACCAGCCGCGAACGAAGTTGCCTGTCAGACCGAAGGTAAGAGGCGTACTATCCTAGCTGCATTACCGATACCGCAGTTTTCTTGTGCGTATTTTGTATGACGCCAGTTCTCGATAGAGTCGAACATCAGGCAGGAGGAGGCTTTTCATGCTTCCGCTGGTTCGCTCTCACCAACCTCCAGAACGCGAGAGATATCTATGAATAGCCGCGAGCGTATTTTTGCGATGATGGATCATCGTCCGGTAGATCGCATTCCCTTCATGCCCATCACAATGATGTTTGCGGCCGATCAGATCGGCGCGAAATACGGCGACTACGTGCGAGATTACCGGCTGATGGCCGAGGCGCAGCTTTGCACTGCGGAGCGCTTCGATATCGACCAGGTATCGTGCATCTCCGACCCGGCGCGCGAAGCCGCCGATCTGGGCGCAGCAATTCGATATTTCGACGATCAGCCGCCGGCATTTGACGAATCGGAGGCGTTGCTTGCCGATAAGTCGATCCTCGCCAATCTGAAGATCCCCGATCCCCTGGGTGGCGGACGCATGCACGACCGGTTAAACGGTGCGGCCTTACTCAAGCAACGGGTCGCTGGAGAAAGGATTGTCGAGGGCTGGATAGAAGGCCCATGCGGCCAGGCCGCCAATCTCCGCGGCATCAATCGGCTGATGCTGGACTTTACCGACGATCCCGAATTCGTCAGAGATCTTCTGGATTTTGTTGTGGAGATGGAACTGTGCTTTGCCAGGGCGCAGATGGATGCCGGTGTGGAGTTGATGGGAGTCGGCGATCCCGCATCGTCTTTAGTGGGCCCGGTCATCTTTTCTGAATTCATCGTTCCCCCGCAAAAAAGGCTCGTCGATGGACTTAAGGCTATGGGCCTTCGCACCCGCTCTCACATGTGCGGGAACACGAAGAGGATCTTGAAAGCGAGAGGCGAGCTTGGCTACGACATCACGGATGTTGACTCGATTGTTCCGCTCACGGAGGCGAGGGCGAAGATGCCGGAGCAGGTGATTCTGGGTAACATCGCAACCGTCAACGTGCTGAGAAATGGTTCAGTTGATGATGTGATCGCCTGTGTTTCAAAGTGCCGGGAAGATGCAAGAGAGCGGTATATCATCGCCGCTGGCTGCGAGGTTCCTCGCGACACTCCAGCAGCCAATATGTTTGCATTAAGAGATTACGCACGTTCGCACGTACCCGCCGGGCAACTGGCGGGCGTAAATGAGTTATGAAGCGCAGTAACTGACTAGCCAGCAATCAAGCCGGCTCGATGGAGAAGACCGCCAAACCTCCACCAGGAGTCTTGTCTTTCCGGATGACGCAGGCAAAAGCCTCCAGTTCAGCCGCGGTCTTTACAATTGAATCTCCACTTGGCCAGAGGCGCGTGACTCTGTAGTGGTCGTGGCCTTCCATTCCGGCGGTCTTCAAAGGGAGATTCAGTATCACCCGCACACCTTCGCTTTCGCTTCGGTTCGCCGCAACCAAAATCGCCCTTCCTGATGCCCAGCGCATGTATGGGACAGGAATGGCCGAGTCGCATTCGTAGCTCACCGCGCATAGGTTTGGCCTGGCCCGGTCCAGCGACACTGTAAGTACATCTTTTTCCTTTGAGCGCAGCGCAATCATCGATCTCACATCTTCAAGCATCGACCGGTGCGGCTCGCGATCGATTTCCTCCCAGTCAAGCTGCGCGCCGTAGAGCCATCGTCCCTTGCCGCTCTCTGCGCCGCTATAAAGGTACGGAGACAAACCCGGCAGCGGCCGGAAGGTGGCATCGAACTCCTCACCGGAAAAGAAAATTGGAATCGCAGGCGTGAACAAACACGAGTAGCCGAACCGCGCGCGGCTGCCCTGCGCCGAAAACGGGTTCGCATCTTTCGGGAACCCCTCCCATCCGTTGTCATGGCAACTTAGCAACGCAGAAGAGTAGCCTGCCGCCAGCGTGGCTACGTGCAGGTGCAGTGTTAATGTACCCGCCCCGGTGGGCGCGTTTTCTTCCGTGAGCCCGACCTGCCGCGTCTCGCCGTAGGGATGAAGCGCCCACGTCTGCCCCATTTCATCGCGCACCGAGATGTTTTCAATCGGCCGCTTCTCGACGTTCTCCACCACAAGCTCGACATCGGGAATCCCGTCCTGCATTGGTACCCGCTCCATAAAGCGCCGCGGCACCACATCCTCGCGCAACCCCACCAGGCGCACACTCAACTTGCCCGGCTCCCCAACCCGCCCCGTAACGCTGCTTCCGTCGTCGCCATATTGCACCTCGACACGATAATCTCCCGTTTCGCCGAACCGCCGGGCATACACTCCCGCAATGTCATTTCCAAAATCAACATGCGCCTCAAAACCCTGCCTCAAGTCCAGCTCCGAAGCCGATGGAATCAGGAACCCCTTCTGGGTAAAATCCGTCACGCCTTCGATCGCCGAATTCACTTCCTCGAAAATCGCCACTGGGTGTCCCAGCGCGGCCGCATTCAACCTGATCCTCGCCCACAGATCAGGCCGGTAGATATCAACGTCCAGCCGGAATCCATCGATGCCGTACAGCTTCACGAAGCCGGTATGCAGCTGGACCCACCAGTCGTCGAGATCCAGATGTCCGCCTACCCAGTCGAAGTCCGCCATCCCCCAACTGCTGCCGCGGAACCATTCGGGATGTTGCCGCACCACCGGACTCGATTCCATCAGGCCGTGCGTCACTGTATCCAGGAAGATCCGGATGCCGTTGCGATGGGCCTCATCCACCATTTGCTTGAATTCGGCCTCGCTGCCCAGCGTGGGATCGAGCCGTTCCGGATCGATCACCGCATACTGCGTCCAGATGTTGTAGAAATGGCGCGCATCGCAGAGATTGTGGCCGGTCAGCCAGATGCCTGTCACGCCCAGCTCATGCAAATAGGGCAGCTTCGCACGCAGGCTGTTGAAATTCCCCGTCGCCGCGCCCGAGGGCGATGTAAAACCCTTGGTTGCGATCTCATAGATTACGAGGTCTGTAATCCACCCCGGCGTCGCGTCCTCAATCGCTCCCGCCGCAACCGCCGCGCCGGACTTTTCCGCCGCCCCGCCCAGCTTCCCCAATGCCGTGCAGCAAATCCCACTTGCGATAAATCTTCTTCGTGAAAGCGCCGACCAACCCATCTTCCTCGTCCTCATCTTTCATTTTGCTTACCAGCACGCCCCATATCGCATGCGCGGACTAATTGACTCGCAATCGCGGCAAACGCGGGCTGAGAGCCATGTGAATTCGCCCGAAAATATAATTGAGGCGACGAAGAGACGTGAAGTCCCGGCAATGTCTAAGTGCGTTTCCGCATTCGTTAAAGATGTTAAGTCTTATTCAAGATCATGAGCATAGGACGCGCGTCACACGAACATCGATTTGGCGCATAGGCCCTCTCCAGTTCTGTTAAATCTGTCCTGAACCCCCGTTGCCCCAGCCTGTAACATCGCCTCCGCAGCTGATCATCCTCCACAAAACACGCGGCTTCGTTGTTTTACGTCGAGTAAACCGGCTTATACATCACGGAAACTTGTCGGCGTTGCGCCGCACGGTTAGTCTTGAGCAGATTGCAAAGACCTTCTATTTCTGCGCCGCAGTCTTGCCTTTGTGTACTACGATGACGATGGCAACACCTACGCCTGCGAGAAAGGCGCATACTACCGGCAGTCGATTACCGCAGTAGAAGCGAACGGCGGCGCGCAGATTCACATTACAGCTCCGCAGGGCGCATACCAGCCCGCACTTCGCACCTACGTCGTGCGTGTGCACGGCATTCGTGCTTCGGCCGTCACTGTCAGTGGCAGCAGTTTGCCGAGAGTGATGCAGCTTCACGAGGGCGAGTCGAACGCTGCTTACGCTGCAGGCAATGATCGTTTTGGAGCCTTCACCGCGGTTCGCATCCCGGCTGGCCAGGTTTCGAACATCGCGATTCGGTAACGCGCTGGCAGGTCAGTAAGAAAGATTGAACTATGACGCTCGTACATACAAAACGCGCACGCTCCTCTCCCGCTTTCGCTGCTCTGATTCTGCCGTTCGTGCTTTTATTCGCGCATTCACCGGCTGCGCGTGCTGTCACTCCCACGCAACCCTGCCTTCAGGCCGACCGTTGGCTTGAGATCGACCTCTACTGGTTCAAGGAGCGCGACCAGGCCGCAAGCGTCGCGGAGTTTTGGCAGCGCTTCCAGCCGCTGTTTGCCAATCTCTGTGGCTATCGCGGCGTCATTCTCAACATCGGCTGGACGGTCGGCCCAGTCATGGAGTGGTCCGGCAACCTCGACCAGCGCATCTGCCTGCCAACCGGGAGCGGAGAGAGCGAGTGGGTCAACGAGCATGAGATGCTTACTGGCACCACCGCCCAACGCGAGAAGCTCGCCGATGCGCGATTCGCGAGTCCCATCATGGTCAAGCGCCGCGGCTACGAACCTTGGACCTATGGCGACGTCAAACATCTTGCCACGGCACTCAGGGCCGAGGGCCTGCGCGTCGGCGTTCCAGGCTTCAAGGTCGGCATGCTCAACTACGCGTGGACCAACGCGTACGGCGAAGAGGCAGCATGGGTAAAGCGCCATCCAGAGGCGTTCACCAAGCCTGCACCAGCTGAGGGCCCCAGCTTCGACCCCGGCAGCTACTTCGATCCCGGCGCGCTGTTGCACGCTGACGCCGCTCCGCTCGGCGGACTTCCTGCCGGCATCACTGAAGGCATGCCCGTGCACAGCGCCTACGCGGCTCAGTGGGGCAGCCTGTCTCACGCCGTCGGCCTTGACGCCATCATGCTCCGCGACTCATTCGGCATGCCGGTGCCGTATCGTCGCGGTGGCCCCTGGGGACCCGTGGCCCCCAATCCCGGCCTCATCCGCAAGGCCACTGCCGACGTAGCCGACCTGGTGCGCGAAACCAAACAGGCCAACCCCGCGGCCCTGGTCATGATGTATTCCAATGCCGCCAGCGCCATCTCCGACTGGCGCTCCAATGGTCTCGACCTTGAAGCCGTAGCAGCCCAGGGCTATCTCGACATCTGGGTCGATCAGACCTGGGCCGGCGCGTGGAACGAAGTCGGCGTCCGCGACCACGCCTTCTGGAACGCCCCCACCAAGGGCTGGACCTACCAGCTGGCCTACATGCTCACCCACGCCGCAATATTGGCCAATACCAGAGTGCGCCACTACCCGCTCGTCGAGACCTTCGATGCATGGGAAAGCTGGGACGTGATCCACACCGCGCCCGAGAAGCTGAGGTGGGGTATCTGGGCCTACTCACACGCTGCCGTCAAGACTCCACGCGGCCTCAAATTTCCCGCGGGAACTTACATTTCCTGGGCCAACCAGGGCGGGCGCCTGCTCAACGAAAGCGATGTCCATTTCCTCGCCAGCAACATAAACGCCGCCGTGGCAGACGCTCGCCAGACCACCGATGTGATGGGGCCAACGCTTGTCTACAACCGCAGCGCTATGCAGGTTCAGGCCGAACACGCTACCGCCGATGGCCAAATCAATGAATGGATCGATGAGCAGGCAGGCTCGCTCATTAAATGGCCGGTTCCGATTCTTTCATCGACACGAATCGAATGGCTTTCGCAGGTCCGCTCCGACCTTTTTGTAGTGCAGACTCCGGTCGACCTGTCGCCGCCGGTTTTGGCTGAGCTCGAAAAACTGATCCGGACGGGACAGCCGATTTCGCTTCTGGGAAGCGCAGCGGGCGGTATCGATCCTCATCTCGCAGCGCTCGCCGGCCTGCGGGGTGATTTTGGAGCCACGCACCCCAAGGTCGATGCGTGTCGCGAAACCAATCGAGCGCCGGAATTCGCAAAAGGATCGGAGGTCTCATTCAACTCGTTCTGTTATCCCCAGAACATCCAGGCTCAGCCGTCGGCACGCGTGGTTTATCAGGCAGGGGTAACTCCTGAATTGACGCTCAACACCGAAGGAGGGAAGAGCGTCATGGTGTGGAATCCGCCCGACCTGCGCTCGATGGAGCTAAAACCGCTCTCCTGGATTTGGGGTAACACAGGTACTCCGTATGCACTCGCGGCAGGAGTCATGAACGAAATGCTGAAGCGCCAGGCCTGCGTGCGTGCGAGAGAGATCGATTTGAACCAGACCGTGAATATTGCAGCCTGGCGCACTCGCTCCGGGCAACTCCGCATTCTGGGCGGCAACCTGGAAGAGGGCCTGCGAGACGATGCCGATTTGACGCGCCATACAGAGTTAGAGATTCCGTCAGGGTGGAGTGCTACGACATGGCACGACGCATGGTCGTCGCGCTCAATCGCCGAACATGACCACGCACTCTCCATAGACCTTCCGCAGGCCGGTTCGATGCTGCTTGAATCGCCTGAGTAAGGGGCAAAACAGAAATGCCGAATCAAACAACGCGGCGTGATTTCTTAAGAACCTCATCCGCCGGCAACTCCCGCCCTGTTTCTTTCTAGTCCCCCACCGTCGAAGCCGACCCACAACAGATGAAACCGTGCCCCATCCATCGAGCGTTTTTTGCTCGATGGGTGGGAGACCACAAAGGCCAACCACCGAAAATTCCAGCCCTTGTTTCTTTTCAGGCCACCCGCTCTGACCCTCAACCTCGCCGCACTCCCATGTGCAATGGGTAGCCGGCGCATAAAGCAGTCAACAGCGCCGCAGTCTGCCTCATTGAATCCCGGGCATTTAGCGCCTGCAGGTGATTACCCCGGTCCGGCGCACAATCTAAATAGGAAAGGAATGGTCCGGACACATGAACAACATCACTCTCCCAGTCACGCGCATCGCCCGCGGCATGGCCCCAGTCCTGACCAGCGATTCCAAGAAAATCCGTTATCCTCAAAAAGCACGCAAAAACTGTGCAGCCGCGATTCGTTCTAATAGAATCAACAGCTTGGAGCAAGCTCTCCGTACAGATTCCATACAGAAACTGTGCCCCGGGTCGCTTAGACCTCATTCAGTAATTCGGATTTTCACCAGTTCAGCGGCAAGAGGAACGTCGTTTGAGACTTTGACTCGCAGTAAAGCTTCGAATGGCTTCATGCCCGTGCCGGTCGGCAAGTCAAGCCGATGAAGAAGATCTTTGACTGAATCAGGGTCGCAGGCAAAATCAACTGCAGCCTGGGTGCCGATCGTCGATGCTCCCGCAAGAATAAGCGTCCACCGGGAACGATCGAGTCCGTGAGTCAAAGTAATTACGGCGTAGTCGACCTG
>Ga0182016_10001180_pt1 | contig 31942 bp, 31 predicted proteins | sample 712S2MmetaG_FD_120491 | JGI IMG/M metagenome (GOLD analysis project Ga0182016, IMG submission 120491) | Permafrost microbial communities from Stordalen Mire, Sweden - 712S2M metaG | ecosystem: Environmental > Terrestrial > Soil > Wetlands > Permafrost | place: Sweden: Stordalen | collected...
CCAGCCGCGCCGCCTCTTGCTTGAATTCAAGCGTGTAACGTCCCCGCTTCGACTTCGTCATCTTCGCTACCCCTTCGCATTAGAACAGCTTGCTAAGGGATACGTTTTGCGGGGGCAAGGTCACGCCGTTGGCCACCGCCGGCGAAGACTCGACAGTACCTCCCGTAGTGTACTTCCACAGGAGTGCTCCCGTGCGGGCGTTCAAGGCGTATACATTACCGTCGTAGGACCCCACGTACACCACGCCGTTGGCCATCACCGGCGAAGAATTGACAAGGCCCTCCGTCGTGTACTGCCAGTGCAGACGGAGGTTTAGGACCGTGGCGGGGGGCAGAACAAACTCATACGGGTTGAAACCCGTGTGACAGGGATCAAAGACAAACTGTGCCCAATCTATTAATGCCTTTGCGGGCGTGGGCGTTCCGGGGCACGACGGGCTGGGTGTTGGAACGACTGGTTAGGCCGTGGGTGGGACCGGGTTCTGCGCAAGGGCCGAGGTAACCAACATCCCGACCACCAGAGTTATGGTTGTCACGCGCGCCAGCGCACCGCAAAGTATTCTGAAGAATTGCTGCGTGATATGCATGAGATTGGCCTCCTTACCATGTGTCGCGAAAGAAAACGGACCGAAGAGAAGGGCGCGCTTGGATGCCCGGGAGAAGGATGGTCGAGGGTCTTGTTCTCGCCGCGGAGATCGATCAGAGTGGGTCGGAAAGAGGCCGGCGAAAACTTCTCCGAGGCATCCACTAGAATTTCACACCTTGCGCCGAACATTTGTCGGTGATCTGCGTTGCAGGGCGATGTGATGGGAACGGGAAAACAAATTACAGGTCTTCCACGTCAAACCCACCCAAACAGAAGAAGCTTCGGTGAGGCACGCCAGTGTGGTGGCACGCCACACCCGGTGCAGGCTCGCCCTGCTCGACGATAAGAGCGCCGGCGCCGATCACCCGCCGCGCTACGGCGCGAAGTAGCTGGCGATGTCCAGAATCAATTGCGTGACTGTCCTCCGCAGAAACCTCGGGCGGTCACGCCGATCGTAGTTCCAACCAATATTCGTGATGTAAACCGCTAAGGATGTCCTTGGCTCTGATCTCGCAGTCACGGGGCAGTCTGTGCTTTTGGGTCGTTGGTCGTCGTCGCGGTCTATCCGACGTTTTCTCAGGAATCCCTGGCCCCAAACTGGAGTGCGGGCGTCCTTTGTTATAGTGCCTGATCCAGACACGTAAAGCGCTCTGTCTTGGCAGCAGGCTTTGGGTGGGAAATTCTATGGCAGCGCTCTCGTATCACAACGGCACTGTCAGAAACCGTGCTTCTGCGAGAGACGGCTTGGGTGATTCTTTCGGCCGGTATGCGGGAGACAGTGGTTCGTTCGAAGTTCCCGGCGATCTGTGATTCCTTCTTGAATTGGCGATCAGCTGCCGACATTGCCGGCTCTGCCGAGAGCTGTTTTCAAGCCGCGATGCAGCACTTTGGAAGCGAACTGAAGATTAAGGCGATATGCACGGTGGCGGCAACTGTCACCCAAAAAGGATTCGACAGAATCATAGACGAGGTCCACGCTGATCCACTAGCCGCACTCCAGCAGTTTCCGTTCATCGGGCCAATCACATGTTTTCATCTAGCCAAGAACCTTGGCGTCCCCGTTGCAAAGCCAGACAGACATCTATCGAGGCTCGCTGAGTGCTGCGGATATAGCGACAACCAAACGTTCTGCAGCACCATCGCACAGTTTACTGGTGACCCGATTGATGTCGTTGATATTGTGCTGTGGCGCTTCGCCACCATAAGTGCAGCCGACTATTTAGGTTTCGCTTTGATGGCTAGAGGCTCGCGCTCGTGAACGGCCACCCAGAAGCATCTCGGGGCAAATACTTTCATATTTCCGGCAGCGCGAGTGCGAAGACTGCGACTGAATTGATCGTGTATACGCACCAGTTGGTCAGTGAAATCGCTGCACGGGTAGTGGAGCACGGAGGAGGGTTGATGTTATTTGCCGGAAAGGAGCCGCGACAGAACAGCTCGGATCGGACTTCTCCGGCGCTTCTTTTCGATTGGACCGCGATGGAAACAGCTGCAAAGATTCTCAAGATTGGCGCCTTAGTGGCAGGTGCTAAGCCGGCTATTGTTGTCGTGGTTTCGGAAAAGGCTAGCGCTGAAATCCCAGCGGAACGACAACAGCTCTGGCAAGACTTGTTGAAGTCTGGTCATTTACGCGTCGAATACATTCGCCCTGGCGCTCGATCTGGCACGATGATACGAGATCGGCAGGCACAGTTCGGCGATGTCCTCCTGTGTGTCGGTGGTGGAACGGGCGTAGAGCATCTTGCAGACGCTTACATTGCACGACGAAAACCAGTAATCCCTCTGGACCTTTCAATCGGAGCCAGTCGCGAAGACGGTACTGGTGGTGCAGGACGTCTTAATCGTGAAGCTCTTGCGAATCCAAGCGATTTCATTCGTCTCCGGCCGGAACGGCAATCAATGGCTTCCACGCTGCTTGCATTATTGGCAACAAAGGGAGGAAAAGCAGTTAGCCGGAGAGTGCTCGAACTAGATTCGGAAGATGCGAACGGACATTTGCGTTGCCGCAGCGTCGAGTATGTCGGGCTTGGTCGAGGTCAGCACGACCGGGACTTCCCCCTTGCATTTTACTGTGTACTTCCTGGGGAGGGGTTGGCCGTTACGGCAATGGCAATCGGTCTTGTCAAACAGTGAACGGGCACCCTATCCGAACCACACACTTCTCCATCAGCGAAGCCGCATCAGTTCCCCGACATGGTGCAGACGACATGCATCTGGTCGCAAACCTTCAGGACGCCTTGGACGACGACGGAGGCGGCGTCGGGCTGCGCGCCGGTGAGGTTAGAGGCGACCACCAACTGGCAGAGCTTGTCGCCCAGAGGAGTGGCCTGCATGCTGGCCACCTGGTCGCCCTTGGAGAACTTAATTTCGCGGCTCTTGGCGTCGTTGCTGGTAATGGTGAGGTCGGTGCGCGCCTGCAGGGATTTCAGAGCGGTGTCGTACACCTTGTCCGCGTTGGCCTCCAGCACCACAGTGGCGACATCGTAGCCGGTGCCATTGGCCGGCTTGTTGGTCATGCGCTCAACCCGTCCGGCGACCGCCCGAGCCACCATCACCCATTGCGCTTGCGCACCGACTGTGCTGAACAGGCTGGCAACCGCAATCGAGGCCAGAAACCACTTGCGCAACTTCATTGCATCCTCCGTACTAAAGTGGCACGCAACTCGTAGAGCGGTTCCCGTGGCCCTGACATTAGGGGACCACGGAAACAGCAGAAAAGCAGGTCCGTTGCGGGCTGAAGCCCACTCGTGATGACAAGCGAGAACATCCCTAAACGGCACCCCCATCGACCGGCTCAGAGCGGTACGGAAGACGCGCCGGTCTAAGTACATCGGCGCCGGACACTTCCAGCAACCTCCTAGCCTTACTTCTTGTCTTTCGGCGGATAGCTCTGAAACAACTTGACGACAGCTTTATCGAGATTGTTGATGTTCTTGTTGCTGTTGTCGGTGATGGTGTCGGTAACCGAACCGCGCCAGAGTAGCTCCTTGTCCTTGGCGTCGGCCAGTTCCACAACCAGCGTGCCTAGCTTGGTGACGTAGGTGTTATAGGTGACAGGACCTCCCCAGGCTCCCCAGCCCCAGCCAGGCCCGAAGCCATAGCCCGTGCCTACGACTTGCTTCTGATCATGAATGCTATTGCTGTAGACAACCCACACGTCAGGATTGGAGTCGACTTTGGTCAGGCCTTTGGCTTGCAATTGCTTGTCGACGGCGTCGGTGATGCGCTGGTCCCAAAAACCATGGGCGGGATTCGGACTCTTCTCCCACATGTAGGTGTGATAGTTGGCGAAGTTTGCAGTGCGGTCCCAATCGATGTTGGTCTTTTGCGCGAAAGCTAGCGTGGAAATCAACAGACTGAGGATAGCGATAGCGAATACTCGTTTCTTCATAGACTCCGCTCCGTGGAACAATTTTGAATTGATTGCTGCACCATAAGCTTATGAACCGACAAGGCCGTCAGTGTGGGCGCTCGTCGGGTCCCGGTAATCGTCGCATCGCAAAGATACTATCCCCAGGCTGCCCCCGTCCAGCGGACTCGAGCATACGATTGGGTTGGTGTCGAAGGATGGGCTGGGTCGCCTCGGGGAACCATTCGCGTTGCGGTATCGTAATATGCGCGGGAGATGGCAATGGACGGAATGCGGATTTGCGAATATTTGTGGGTCACCTTCGCGGTGATTTGGATCATCTGGGCGATGCGGACCAAGCCGGTACAAACGCGCGAGGGGGTTTCGTCGCGGCTGTCCTACACGGTCCTTGCCGTTGCTGCCGCCTATGCTATGTTCAGCGGCGATGTGCCCAGGGCCTGGCTCCGCATCCGCATATTTCCGGCCGATTTGTGGATTGAAGTGGTCGGGATCGCCATTACCGCTACCGGAATTGCCTTCGCCATCTGGGCTCGAGCTTATCTCGGCGGGAACTGGAGTAGCTCGGTCACCGTCAAGGTTGGGCATGAATTGGTGCGCAGCGGGCCATACCATTGGGTGCGACATCCCATCTATTCGGGAATGATTCTCGGCATGCTGGGCACGGCGGTAGTACGCGGTCAGGTGCGGGGATTGGCGGCTGTGGTTCTGCTATATGTTGGCTTCAAGATCAAGAGCAAGATTGAAGAGCAGGCCATGGCGGGCACGTTTGGTGCGCAATACGACGACTACAGTCGCACCACGGGAGCGATCGTTCCGCGATTGCGCCTCTAGTCCTCCCACTTGCGTCGATATGGACACCGGCCGTTACCCCCGGTTAAAGGAAAGAAGCATGCCTCTCGTCCGAATCGATCTTCTTGAAGGCAAGACACTCGAATATCGCACGCAGGTTGGAGAGATCGTCTACCAAGCGTTGTTGGGCGTCTTAGGCGTCCCTAACCGCGATCGCTTCCAGGTCATCACAGAGCACCCAAAAGCTGGTTTGCAGTTTGACCGGGACTATCTCGGCGTCCATCGATCCGACGACTGCATCTTCTTGCAGATCACCCTGAACAGCGGCCGTACTGTTGAGTTGAAGCAGCGCTTCTACCAAGCCGTTGCGGATGGCTTGCACGAACGTCTTAAGCTGCGCCGGGAGGATGTCTTCATCAGTCTGGTGGAAGTGCCGAAGGAAAACTGGTCGTTCGGTAATGGCGAAGCCCAGTACGTATCTCCCACGCGCTGAATTTCCGGCCCTACGATTTCCGCCCTAAGTGGAAGAGCCCCCTCCACTCAATATCAGCCTGTGCTAGACTCGCCCCGCGATAAGATTACTCGTCCATAAGGAGCGGATCGAGATGCTTCGGCGTGCCTGTTGTGTGGCGATCATTTTCCTGCCTGCGGTGATTCTTGCGGTCCTGCCGGCAAACGCGCAAGGCAGCGGCCAGTCGGCGCTGCAAAATTACTTTGTTGGCCGCCAGGTGAGGCTGCAGATCGACATGCCGGGGACGCAGCAGGGTGTCGATCTCCGTATGGAACGCGATGATCCCATGGACTGGAGGGCGTACTCCAGCCGCCTGAAGCAGTTTGGCCCGGCCATTCGCAGCGGCGACCGCTCGACCATCACTACTATCGTCGTGAAGAAAAACCTTATCGAGTTTCAGCTCGACGGCGGCGGCTTCGGGACCTTCTGGGACGACAGCAGTACGACGGTGACGCCCTACCACGTGGGGAAGAGCAGCTACGAGAAACAACTGGAAGACGATATCCGCAACACCAGCGATCCGCAAAGGAAACGCGATTTGCAGCGCGAACTGGACCGCGTCCGCAACCGCCGCCAGCGGGAACAGGCTGCTGACGACCGGGCGGCGATGATCGCCAGCCAGCTCAAGGCACAGCAGGTCGCCGACAAGCGCACGCGTGGCGGATCACGATTCAACTTGCGCTGGCCGGGAACTATTCCTCCTGACCAGCTCACGCCCGATGCGCTGATGAAGCTGCTCGTGGATTACATTGACTTCGGCGATTCGCAGGCGCAGAAGCCGATTTTCCAGGCGGCAGCCCAAAACCTTGCACCCGCGAACACGAATGCGCCGGCCAGCGGCGCGTCGTCTTCACCCATTACCCGGCTCAAGCGTGGCATGCAGATTGGAGACGTGAGCCAGTTGCTGGGTCTGGGGCGACAAATGTCGCAGTCCACTTCAGAAGAGGGCCTGAAGACGCAGATCTTCGAGTATCTGCCCGAGGACTACCGTGTGGAAGTGACCTACGTGGATGGCGTGGTGGTGCGGTACTCGATCAGCTCGCGGTAGAGTGTCTTGCGGGCTTAACTTTAAGACAGGACAACGAGAGCAGGGCTGAGGTAATCTACTGGCATGGCAGTGCAGAAAGCGACGCCCCCGCGTCATTCTCGACGGGTTGAGGCATGGGTTTATTCCGTGCTAAATCCCTTACTCGATAGCATCCGGCGGGAACTGCTGCTCCTCGGTCGTGGGGACCTGACTTGGCGAGCGTATTCTAAAGGATTCGAATACATCAAGCCGATCAAAGAGTATTTCGACCCCTCTCAATTGCCAAATTTGGAGGACTTCCTTGCTGACCCGTTGAATCCCGGATTTGCAAGTGAATTTGCGGCACATGACAGGGCGGTCGACGAAACGAGTTCAAGAGCGCGACAGTTCTACGATGGGCTGATCAACACTGTACTATTCAGGCGTCAGGTGGAAGAGGCAGCCAGGAAATACCAAGCAGATCCTAGAAATGCGCTTAAGCCTCTCAACCTTGGCAAGGATGATTTACCTCATTACGTTGCGGAATACCTGATAAACAAGACTGAGGAACTGCCCGGCTATTACGTCACGCACGGGTTCTGGAAGGAAAAGAAGGATCAGTTTTTGCATCCTGCGGACGAATTCGAAGCCTACAAACAACGCAACTCGTTTCGGGCGTTGCAGCGCCAAGTGACGAAGCTGAGAAGCACTTCTGAGAATCTCGTCGAACACCTCGAACGGCACAGACGCGATTTGTGCACCAAGTTCGATATACCCGCTGCTCCCATACCTTCAAATCCACCAAGAGAACGTGATAGGGACGATGTCTCCTCGTACATACCGCGACGAGCGTGAGTTGTTGATCCTGGACACCGGTCCGATACGCGAACTCATCCTGTATCACGCAGTTTTCAGTTTTGGATTTGAAGGGCTTCGTAGAGAGTTACGATGCCTCACTCACGCGGACCCCTACGATCGGTGCGTGGACTTCGTTGCTTCATTCCGGCGGCGGACAACAAGTGCGTCGGTTGTCTCGGAACTGAACTGTTGGATTCGCAAGACGGAGAGACAGGGACAGGAAAGACTATGGAATCGAATTTACGATCAATTTCGCGGCATGGAAATGAACGAAGAAGTGATACGACTCCTTCACATGGATATTCAGATGGTTGCCCGCTTCGGTCCAGTTGACGTCAGCATAATAAAGTTAGCCGAACGTCATCGGCAAGAACGCCCAGTAGTTCTGACTATTGATCAAGCACTTTGCGGAATTTGTAAGGATGCTGGCCTGGGTGTTCGCCACCTGCATGAGATTGAGTGACGGCAAAGTCCTACATTCCCCAAAGATCCAATTCGAGCTTGTTCCCGCCACTCGCTAGGACGACACTTTGAAGCGGGTCCCAAATGCTCCGCTGATATCATGACCAGCGTGGCGAAGCGGGCGCAACGCGGGAAGTTTATCAGCTTCGAGGGGCTCGACGGTTGTGGCAAGAGCACGCAACTGGAGAAGCTCGCGGCGGCGCTGCGCCGGCAGGGGGTCGAGGTGGTGACCACGCGCGAGCCTGGTGGCACCGCGATCGGCGAGCGCATTCGGGCGGTGCTGCTGGATTCGCGCACGGCCGGACTGGAACCTCATGCCGAGATGGCGTTGATGTTCGCCTCGCGGGCGCAGTTGATCGCAGAAGTGATCCTGCCTGCGCTGGAAGCGGGGACGTGGGTGCTGTGCGACCGCTTCACCGATTCAACCGAGGCCTACCAGGGCGGCGGAAGGCAACTGGGCAGCGATGCGGTGCTGCGTCTGCACGAGTTGTTGTGCGGGCGGATGTGGCCAGACCTGACCATCCTGATGGATTCGGAGGTCAGCTCCAGCGTGAAGCGGGCGCGACGCCGTAACCGAGCTGCCGAGCAGGATGAAAATCGCTTCGAGAAAGAGAGCAGCGCATTTTTTGACCGGGTGCATGAGACTTTTCTGCAGATTGCCCGGCGCGCGCCGCAACGGGTGGCGCTGGTGGACGCGCGGCCGCCGATCGAGAAGGTGCATGAGGAGATTCTGCGGGTGGTAAGAGAGAGGCTGATGGGAGGACAGACGCTCATAAAACCGAAAGAAGAAGCCGACAATGCCCTTTTCTGATTTTCATGGCAACGCGGAAACCGTACACACGCTGCGGGAGATGCTGGTGCGGAAGCACTTTCCTCATGCGCTGATTCTCTCCGGGCCGCAGGGATCGGGGAAGTTCACGCTTAGTCAAATGGTTGCGAAAGCGATGAACTGTCTGGAGCGGCCCCTCAGCGATGGGCTGCCGGATTTTTGCGGACATTGCGCCAACTGCATTCGCATTGCCGAGGCGGATGACCTTGAAGGTCGCTTTGCAGAAGCGGTGGAGGCGCGCGAGAACCTGCGCGAAACCGACAAGCGGGAGACCCGGCTGTACGTGCAGACGCATCCCGACGTCATGGTCATTCCGCCCGATCCTCCGCAGATGCTGGTGAAGGTAGACCAAGTGCGGCACGTGATTCACCAGATTTACTACAAGCCGGCGGAGGGTGGGGAAAGGATCTACATCTTCAGCGACGCCGACTTCATGAAAGAAGCGGCAAACTCACTGCTGAAAATTCTGGAAGAGCCGCCCGAATTCGCTACGATTTTCCTGTTGACGGATAATCCTACGGCGTTGCTGCCGACCATCCGTTCGCGCTGTATGCATCTGCGGCTGGTACCAATTCCGACTGCCGAGGTGGAGCAGTATTTGGCCGCAGTGTGTCCGGAGTGGAAGCCGCGCGAGCGGGCGCTGGTGGGGCGAGTTTGCGGCGGAGGCCTGGGCCGCGCGCGCGGTTTCGATCTGGCAGGGTATCTGGCGGCGCGCCAGGATGCGCTCACGCTGCTGGGTCCGGCCATGGGAATCCAGGACCACAGCGCGTTGTTTCGGGTGACCGATACCTACCGGTCGGGCGCAGACGGCAAAGCGAAAACCGAACAACTGCTTCGCACCTTATACGCGCTGCTGGAGGACCTGTTGTTCCTGAGGTCGGGAACGGCGGAGCTGGTGCGCAATCAAGACATCCAGCCGGAGCTGGCCCGAATGGCGTCAGAAGTGGATTTTGCCTGGATTGCGGCAGCCGGGCAGCGGCTGGGCGAGGTGGAAAGCGGGATGCGCAGGAATTTGCTACGTTCCCTGGCGCTGGACACGTTGGCTACAGCGCTGGAGCCGGTCACACCAAAGTAGCACCTGAGTAATTGTCTTGGAGGTGCGCCTGTGTTAGGGTAGCGCTTAACTTCACACCTAGAAGAACCTCGGGGCGGTCACGCCAAGGAACATGCCGGAGTCTGGGGACGTTTTTCGCATCCGAGTTGACGATCGCCGAAAGGCCGGTGTGCAGACCACAGGAGCAACCTCCCATGAAAGATTCCATGGATGCCACCGCCGTAGGACGAGCTATTGAGCCGGAAGTCTTTGCTAATCGCAAGCTAATTCGTCCCGCTCTCAACCGTAACGATCATCCGCGGCAGGACGCCGAACGCCGCCAGGACGGCGATCGCCGCGAGCGCCCGGAGCGCGCCTCCAGCAACGGCAAGAAGACGCCGCCGCCAGAGCAGACCCACGCCGAGAATTTTTATTATCAGAAGCAAATGCAATCCAAGACGCCGATGGTGTTGGTACTGCAGGACGGGGAAGAGGTCCACGGCGTCATCGAGTGGTACGACAAGTACTGCCTGAAAGTGAACCGCACCAGCGGTTCGAATCTGCTGATCTACAAGCCCAGCATCAAATACATGTTCAAGGAAAGCGAAGCCGGTCAGCGGAAGTAGGAAGCTGTCAGCCATCAGCTGTCAGCCATCAGCTTTCAGCCGTCAGCTAACTGAATGCAACTCGGCAACAGAATCTGCCATGAAGCGTGAGTACAACTTTGCCAATGCGAAGCGTGGGCCTATGCTCTCGATTCCGAAAGCTAAGACCAGAATCACCATCCGTCTGGATGACGATGTATTGGAATGGTTTCGGCAGCAGGTGAACCTGTAGCGGTAAGTAGCACCCGAAATATTCCTGTAGATTATGTTCACGCGCCCCGTCCGAGTAGGGTAAACGGGTGGTATGAGGTCTGCGGTACCACTCGCGGCGGAAATGAGTGCAAGCCCTTGGGGCAGTCCGCACACGACAGTCCAGCAATGAATTGAAAAAATACGAGCAGTGCCTGTCTACCGCTGCTCCGATCGGTGGAACGCAAAAAACGATAGATCTTCGTCGCCATTACAAGATCGATTCCCGGCAGGCGTATCAGGCCTCGTAAAGAACGCTCCGCGTAGCTTGGTGCGAGAAGTTGCCCGATACACTTCGCAGCGTCTTGTTTTTGGGTCGACCTCATAGTACGTATCGCAAAAATTGCCTTGGCGTTATTCCCGCCCCATTCCGCAACGCTCTGCATGATTAACTGCGCGTTTTCGCTGTTTAGATCCGTGAGCCGAATCTCAACCTGCTCTTCAAGGTCGATGATTTTCTTTTAGCTTTCCCCAGTCGTTACGCTTCGCGGCCATGCATATTGCTCCCGCGCCTGTACGAAAAGTTCCAACAACTTGTCCGGTAATGACAGTGCTCCGTCATCGGATGCGCGGATATAGACCTCGCTCCCGAGAACCGACGCATCATTCGGTGGGGGCATAACGAGAATGATAGCGCCGATTCCGTCGAACACCTCACAGCTTCGGCAGCATGATGCCTTTCTGTCCCTGATACTTGCCCTTCCTGTCCTTGTAGCTGGTCTCGCAAATTTCGTCTGACTGGAAAAATAGGATCTGGCAGAGCCCTTCGTTGGCGTAGATACGTGCCGGAAGCGGCGTGGTATTGGAGATTTCGAGGGTGACGAAGCCTTCCCACTCGGGCTCGAACGGCGTGACATTGACGATGATGCCGCAGCGTGCATAAGTGGATTTTCCGACGCAGATGGTCAGCACGTCGCGGGGGATCTTGAAGTACTCCACCGAACGCGCCAGGGCGAAGGAGTTCGGAGGGACGATGCAGACATCGGACTCCAGGCTGACGAAGGAGCGTTCGTCGAACTTCTTGGGATCGACGATGGTGCTGTTGACGTTGGTGAAGATCTTGAATTCGTCGGCGACGCGCAGGTCGTAACCGTAGGAAGAGAGACCGAAAGAAATGACGCCTTCGCGGACCTGCTTCTCCGAGAAGGGATTGATCATATCGTGCTCAGTGGCCATTTTGCGGATCCAACGGTCACTCTTAATGGACATGCGGCTCCTTGGGGCTAAAGCCCCTGAATGATTGATGGTTTGATAATGGCGCTAACGGTTTGTATCAGGGCACGACTTCACAGGCTGCTGAAAAAATCGGGAATGGCAAAAAATAAAGGGCTTAGGACGGCGCACCTAAAGGTGGGCCCCTTCAAAACATATCGAATCCGACTTTTTCAGCAACCTGTTCAGTCGTGCCGGGCGATCGCGAGAGAACTTGGGCTTTAGCCCCTGATGGACGTTGTGCAGGGGCTAAAGGCCTAATTTCATTCCGCCGCGTTTAGCACGACTGAAGTCGTGCTCTGATACAAAGCTCGACCTTGACGAATATGCCATCTTACGGAAAGCAACCGCCGGTTGACAATGGGCGCGGGCTTCACTACGATTCGCGCATCAGCTTGCAAGTCGCGGTCGAATGAAGACTTACCGTAGGTTCTGCGAAGTGGGATAGAATCGCAGCAGCGCCTGCGGTCCGGGCTATATTGACGGGCGAGCGCGCCTGACGGAGCCACTTGTGATCAAACTGGATCTGATCAACGAAGTCGTCACTAGGACCGGAGTCACCAAGACCAAGGCCGAGATGGCGGTCGAAACCGTATTCGAAAGCATGAAGAGATCGCTGGCGCGCGGCGATCGCATTGAGCTGCGCGGCTTTGGCGTCTTCACCGTCCGGCCGCGGAAAACCGGAATTGGCCGCAACCCGCGCACCGGCGCCGAGGTCAACATACCGCCCGGCAAAGCCGTTCGCTTCAAGCCGGGGAAGGAATTGCAATCCATCGAGTAGCCGACGCGAGTAGAGTGCCTGCCGCGGCGGTCGCTAAGGTGTCTCGTGCCGGGAGAAGAGATCTGTAACCTGCGCTTCCGCGACCATTAGTGCATCATCAAATTAAGCGATGTCTGACCTCACGCCGCCGTCCTACACCTTCGAAGTTCCTTCCTATCCGCAAGTCTTTGTGGTTGCCCCTGCGCGCCGCCGACCGTATTGGTTGCACATTCTACTGCTGCTGCTGACGGCGCTGACGACGCTGGTCGTTGGCGCGCGTCTGCAGTATAACTTTATTCACGACCTGCCGGCGTTCACTACCGACGCCTTCGCCCTTCCGCTGTTTCCGTGGCACTGGATCCTGCAAAATCCGGCGCGGCTCAAAATGGGGATTCCGTTCTCCGCCACTCTGCTGGGGATTCTTCTGGCGCATGAGTTCGGGCACTTCATTCTGGCCGAAAGGAATGGCATCTACGCGACCTTGCCGTACTTTGTTCCAGCGCCCACCCTGATCGGGACATTTGGCGCACTCATTCGTATTAAGTCGCCTATCCGATCACGCAAGGCGCTGTTCGACATCGGCATCGCCGGACCGATCGCCGGCTTCCTGGTTGCGCTTCCCGTGCTGCTGTGGGGCCTGGCACTTTCCAAGCCGATGCCTTCCGATGCCCCAAGTTCGGCATTGGAGTTTGGCTATCCGCTAATCTTCAGCCTCCTCCATCATTTCCTGGCGCCCTTTACCCACAGCACCGCTCCGCTCAGAAACTTGTATCTGCACCCGGTTGGGATCGCGGCTTGGGTAGGAATGTTCGCTACTGCGCTGAACCTTCTTCCGGGCGGCCAGTTTGACGGAGGACACATCATCTACGCCGTGGCGCCGCGGGCGCACAAGTGGGTTACTCGCACCACCATTGGCATACTCATCCCGCTAGGCGTCTTCTTCTGGATGGGATGGCTGGTCTGGGCCCTGATCCTGGGTTTCACCGGCCTGAGACATCCCAACGTGCCGCAGTGGCCCGACATTGGCCCGCAACGCCGATGGCTGGCGGCGGCTGCAGTCGTCATGCTGGGGCTGACGCTAGTGCTCGCTCCCTTTCATGGGGCCGCGCTTTTTGGAAGCTGAACGGCGCAGCTAACTCCTCCTGGAGTGACCCGGCAAATCCGCGCTGCCAAGATTAAGAAGGCTCTCAGTAAACGCGCCAGACGGCATTTTGCCCCTTATGACAATCGATGCAAAGTCGCGCCGTCGCTGTGGGATTGTGAAACGCAGCTTGCCGGCTGGTAGTGACCGGTGGGGTCATCCACGGATGATGGGAGCCAACGAACGAAGCGCGACTTTACTTCAAGTCGGTTCGATCGGACAACAGAACACCGTTACGGGCGTAGCTATCGCGTGGCACTTCCACGAAGGAGATGGTCAACTTCTCAGCTTTGACGTGGAGTTCCTCGCACATGGCATCGGTAATGCGTTTGACCGCGCGCCGCTTCTGCTCGATGGTGCGGCCCGCCAACAACGTGATTTGCACATGAGCCATACGACTCTCCGTTGCAACATTTCACCACAGAGGCGCCAGAATTACGAATAAGCGTTTTCCGGCCTCTCTGTACTCCGTACCGTGGCCTGCCCTGAGCGAAATCCGAAGGACAGCGAATTCCGATCCATCGGCGGCGGCATAAGTTTCAAGCCCGCAACTGCGACTTACTTCGCCAACTCGTATCCGGCGAAGAAATAACTCAGCTCGAAGCGTGCCGTATCTTCGGCGTCGGAGCCATGGACCGCGTTCTTCTCAATATTTGCCGCCCACTTCTTGCGGATGGTGCCCTCTTCGGCCTTGGCCGGATCGGTTGCGCCCATCAACTTACGATAGTCGGCGATGGCATCTTCTTTTTCAAGCGCAATCACGATGATTGGCCCGCTCGACATGAAGTTGGTCAGCGACTCGAAAAATGGCCGACTCACGTGCACCGCGTAAAAACCTTCCGCCTGCGCCTTGTTGATGTGCAGCATCTTCATACCAATGGTGCGAAACTTGTTTTCCAGCAGAGTGTGGATGATGTCGCCGGCCGCGCCTTTTTCGACTGCGTCGGGCTTGATGATGGAAAGAGTGCGTTGCAGTGTCTTCATGCTTGGATTAGGTCCTCGTTCTTTTCGCGATTCGCTTTTCGCCAGTTGCTAGTCGCTCTTAGCTCCTAGCCTTTAGCTGTTAGCAAACAAATTATGAATTGTCATTCCGACCGAGTGGCTTCAGCCACGAGCGGAGGAACCTGCGATTCGTCGATGCTGCGTCGCTCTTCGCTCCTAGGTTGTGACTTGACGCGTGACAATGCGTGCCGTCCCTACGGGACTCGGTAGCAATTTGTTTCTCCCACCCCCGGGCTTACGCCCGGGGCTAAATTCAATTCCGCCGCTCTGCGACTGGTGCGAAGCCATAGCGAACGACTGTGCTGCCACAGGGTCCCATTGAACCCACAAATAATGGAACCGCACGTCTCTCCGCTTGGCTGAAGGCCCTCCAGCGAAAATCCCAACGTGTACTCTTTGTTGGCTAAAAGCTAAGAGCTATAAGCTGCCAGCGAAGAGCGAAAGGCGAAAAGCGGCTTCCTACCGATTCATCATCGCCGACTGCGCCTTCACCAGCGTCTCGCCAATCTCGGCTGGCGACTTCGCTACATAAATGCCGGCTGCTTCCATGGCTTTGATCTTCTCCGCCGCCGTTCCCTTGCCGCCGGAGATGATAGCTCCGGCGTGGCCCATGCGGCGCCCTGGAGGCGCGGTCTGTCCGGCGATGAAGCCCACCACCGGTTTGCGCACGTTCTGCTTGATGAAATCCGCCGCCGTCTCTTCGGCGCTGCCGCCGATCTCGCCGATCATGATGATGGCTTCCGTCTCCGGGTCATCGTTGAACAGCCGGATGGCATCGACAAAGTTCGTCCCGATAATCGGATCGCCGCCAATGCCGATGGCGGTTGACTGCCCAATGCCGCGGGTGGTCAACTGATAGACCGCCTCGTAGGTCAGCGTGCCCGAGCGCGACACGATCCCGACGTTGCCTTCCTTGTGAATGTGCGCCGGCATGATGCCGATCTTGCATTTGCCCGGCGAGATGATTCCCGGACAGTTCGGTCCGATCAGCCGCGAGTTCTTGGTCTTGAGGAACTCCCAGGTGTTGACCATGTCTTTGGCGGGGATGCCCTCGCTGATGCAGACGATCAGCGGCAGACCAGCTTCGGCGGCTTCCATGATGGCATCAGCCGCGCCCGGAGGCGGAACAAAAATCACGGTCGCATTAGCGCCCGTCTTATCGACCGCTTCACTTACCGTATTGAAAATGGGCCAGCCCTCATGCGTAGTGCCGCCCTTGCCGGGAGTCACTCCGCCTACGACGGTCGTCCCGTACGCAGCAGCATTCTTGGCGTGGAAGGTGCCTTCACGTCCGGTCAGTCCCTGTACCAGCAGTCGCGTTGATTTATCAACCAGGATGCTCATAACTTTAGCCATTCCCCTTTCGAGCCTTCCGCACACGTGACTAAGACAAGATTACCGTGGCACACACCTCTGCACTCCTGCTCGAAGTTAGTCGTTTGAACGCTGTTTTCACAACTGAGTTCAAGACATGTAAGAATCCAGCTGTCGTCGCCCAATGTCGATGTCATCGACGCCGGCAGGTGCGAGGGCTTATCGAAAGTAATCGTCTTTGTTCCCATCATTGCCCCTTGGCGGCGGCGACAGCTTTCTCGGCCGCGTCTTTCATGGTCTCTGCCACGATAAATTTCAGTCCGCTCTCTTTCAAGGTCTTGCGGCCTTGCTCGACGTTGGTACCCTCCAGCCGCAGCACGATCGGCAACTGGATATTCGTCTTGCGCGCGGCGCTAACGATGCCGTTGGCCAGGGTGTCCACGCGCAGAATGCCGCCGAAAATATTGATGAGCACCGCTTTCACGTTCTTGTCGCTGAGCAGGATTTCGAAAGCATGGGTCACTTGCTCTTCATTGGCGCCGCCGCCGACGTCGAGGAAATTCGCGGGCATGCCACCGGCGTACTGAATGATGTCCATGGTCGCCATCGCCAGGCCGGCGCCATTCACCATGCAGCCCACGCTGCCGTCGAGCTTGATGTAGTTCAGGTTGTACTTGCTGGCCTCGACTTCGAGCGGATCTTCTTCGCCGATATCGCGCAAATCTTTGATGTCAGGATGGCGATACAGCGCATTGTCGTCGAAGTTCATCTTGGCGTCGAGCGCGAATAGCCGGCCATCGGTCGTGGTGATGAAGGGATTGATCTCCACCAAGGACGCGTCAGTGTCTTCAGCTGCGCGCGCCAGCGCCATCATGAACTTCACCGCGCCGCTGATGTACTTGGCCTCAAGGCCCAGACGAAATGCGATTTCACGTGCCTGGAATGCCTGCAATCCGAAGCCAGGAATGATGTGCTCTTTGATAATGGCGTTGGGATCTTTTGCGGCAACCTCTTCGATCTCCATGCCGCCGGCGGCGGAAGCCATGAAGACATTGCGGCCGTTGGTTCGATCCAGCACGATGCCGAGATACAGCTCGCGCGCGATGGGCAGCGTCTCTTCAATCAGCAATCGCTGGACCGTCCTGCCTTCAGGACCCGTCTGGTGCGTGACCAGATTCATGCCGAGCATCTTGGTCGCCAGTTCTCCGGCTTCTTCCGGCGACTTGGCGATCTTGACGCCGCCGCCTTTGCCGCGGCCACCCGCATGAATCTGCGCTTTGACGACGACGCCGGTCGCGCCGTCCTGAAACAGCCGCCTGGCCACGTCGAGTGCGTCTTCGCGATTTTCCACCATCTGGCCGCGCGGCACGGCGACTCCATATTTCGAGAGAATGGCTTTTCCCTGGTACTCGTGTATTTTCATGTTGGTATGACGACAGCGGGAGGAATGTTCACCCGCGGTCCTGGCCAGTCTGGCCGGATTTGTCTGCTCCTTACAAGGATGGCGTAACAGCAGGAAACTTCTGATTGTATAAGACAGGAGCAGATCGAAGCTAGTGCGGCGGCCGAGAAGTCGTGAAAAAAGAAATCGCAGACGCCAGAGCGCCCCACATGGCAAGAAAACCCTGCCCGTTTAAGCCGCAGCTTCTGGAGATGTCCGCGAAGGGTTCCGTCGCGTAACGAATCTTTTCCGTGGGGCCGTTAAAGGTGACGACTGTTCGCGAGATTGCGAATGGAAGGCCCGCGCCGATCCCCGATTAGGTTCCATGGACTTGTAGCCCAATTCGACAACAGGCAAATAAAGCGGCGCCAGGCCAACTCCGATGGCAGTTTGCCTTGCGACATTTATACCAACGGCAAAACGCGGTTATCGTAACCCGTGGCAGGCGTGCGCATCAGCATCTGGTCCGGCGCGACCCGTGGCCGATGACCAGGCGGGGCCGGTGGTCAAATGCCCTCGCCAACGGCATATGCTCATTGACAGGGATTTTCCGCTCCCAGAGAATTGGAGTAGCAGAAAGGATTTGTTGATGTTTGAAGAAGCTGAGGGTAACTCTCTCGACCATCCTGCACCTCCCGCCGATAAGAGCTCAATTCTGCGATACGTATTGCTGGCGGCCGCCGCTATCTACGTAATTGCGTCGCTCTACCTTATGTACGACATGAGGACCCGCGTCCTCTCGCTGGAGCAGAAGGAACTGGCACTCGAGACCGCGCAGGACAACTTGGGCAAGCGGCTGCACGCTACTTCATCCGAGTTCAAGCAGGCGCTCACCTCGGAAGTCGGAATGACCAAGCAGGAGATGGCCGCTCGCGCCGCGGAACTGGAGCGTCAGCAGAAGGCTGCCGCCGCCAAACTCTCGGCCGCACAGAACCAGCAGGGCCAGCAAATTGCCGCGGTGAGTGGGGAAGTCAACGGAGTAAAGACCGACGTCGGCGCCGCCAAGACCGACATCCAGAAGACCCAGACCGATCTGGCGGCAACCAATGCCAAGCTGGAGCACGCCATGGGCGACCTCGGCGTGCAGAGTGGATTGATCGCCCACAATGGCCAAGAGCTGGAGATGCTGAAGCGCAAGGGCGAACGCAATTACTACGACTTCACGTTGCAAAAGGGCGCCCGCATGCCGGTTTCCACGGTCAGTTTGCAGTTGAAGAAGGTTGATCCCAAGAAGAGTAGATTCACCGTGAACGTTATCGCTGACGATCGCACTATCGAGAAGAAAGACCGCACCGTGAGCGAGCCGTTGCAGTTCTACACTGGGCGCGATCACATGCTGTACGAGCTGGTGGTTTTTACCGCCAACAAGAACAGCATCACCGGATATCTTTCGACCCCCAAGAATGCGCCCACGCCGGTGACGCCATAGAGCAGCTTCGGCGCAGTACAGGCGACGGCCTATTTCGGAGGCGCAGCACTGTTTTCGCGTAACACGATGGCCTTCTGGTCATACGGCTCGATGGTCACGCTCAGGTCTTTGCGCGCATCGAACTGCTGCTGGTTGACGGGGAACGACACCATTACCGTCCCTTTCTGCTCCGCTCCGGGCTGGATCTTCATTTCCACCACCAGCGGCGCTCCCTTGTGCCGAAGGAGATCAGGATAGGCGCTCAGGTAGCGATCGAAGTCGCTCGCGGAGGCGGCCTCATCGGATTGGTCGCCTTGGTCGGTCCGCAGGTTGGCGGAGATGTTTTTGACGTAGAGCGTCTTGTCGCCCACATTGCGCAGCGTGACTTCCAGCAGAATCATCGGACTCGGCATGTTGGCCGGCTGGCTGAAATAGACCCCGTCGATGCCGCCTTGGGCCACCGGCTTGGATCGCTCGGTGTAGGCGATAATCCCAACCACGATGGCGACCACGACCAGGGCAATCGCGACCGGTGCCGCCGGCGGCAGCGTGCGCTTGGCACTATCAAGCTCTTCCGTGATGGGAACGTGTCCGGCATCGTACTCCGGCCTGCTAGCCTTGTCCGGCGTTTTCGGACCCTCATTCTCAGCCATGATTCCCTCCGATTCCGATCCGTGCGCGTGATGTGCGGCTAGTATTGTGTGTCAGAGTTCCCATATATTCTTGTCATCCCGACCGAGGCCTTCCGGGCCGAGCGGAGGGATCTGCGGTCTCCGTGACCTGCGCTCGCCATCGAGTCTTGCAACAGCATCCGACGCAATTACATTACCCACTAGCCGCTGGCCACTAATGCTTCATCGCTTGCCGAAACTCTTTTTCCGGCAGCGTGTTCAGCACATCCGCCGCGGTGAGCCAAGCGCGTCGCGCCTGCAAGATGCCGTACTTGATTTTCTCGAAATGCGAGGTGTGATGCGCGTCGGTATTGATCACGATTTTCACTCCGCGTTCGCGCGCCATGCGCAGATGCACGTCGTTCAGATCAAGCCGATCGGGATACGCATTCAACTCCATCGCCACTTTGTTCTTTAACGCCGCTTTCAGGATCGCGTCCATATCGAACTGGTAGGCATCGCGGCGCAGCAGCAGCCGTCCCGTCGGATGTCCCAGGATCGACACGTTCTGGTTGTCGATTGCGCGCAGCAGCCTATCCGTCATCTGCCCGGGCTCTTGATTAAATGCCGAATGCACGCTGGCAACCACTACATCCATCTGCTCCAGCACCGCGTCCGAAAGGTCGAGCGTTCCATCGGCCAGGATGTCCACCTCAATCCCGGCCATGATAGTGATGCCTTCCGTCTGCTCATTTGCGGCGCGAATTCGTGCAATGTGTTCCACGGCGCGCTTGTCGTCCAAACCGTTGGCGAATGCCAGGTTCTTTGAATGATCGGTGATGGCGATGTACTGGTAGCCGCGCTGCCTTGCCGCTTGCGCCATCTCGTCGATAGTGCAGCGGCCGTCGGTTTCGACCGTGTGCATGTGTACTTCGCCACGCAATTCCTCTACCGTAATCAGCTTGGGCAGCCTGTGCTCGGCTGCAGCCTCGATCTCACCGCAACTCTCACGCAACTCAGGCGGAATAAAATCCAGGTTTAGCGTGTTGTAGATTTCCTCTTCGGTCGTTCCGGCCACGCGGTGATTGTCATCCAGGCGAGACAGTCCGTACTCGTTGAGTGTGAATCCCATCTTCAGAGCGCGTTGGCGCAGGGTCACGTTATGGTTCTTCGAGCCGGTGAAGTATTGCATCGCCGCGCCGTAGGACTCTGCCGGCAGCATACGCACGTCCACCTGCATTCCGCTGCGCAGTTTGAAACTGACTTTGTTGTCGCCCTTCGCCAGCACTTGAACGATGCCAGGAAAGCGCAATATCTCCTCGATCAGGGCCGCGCGCTGCTGTTCGTTCATGCAGCACGGCCCGGTGATCAGCACATCCAGATCGCCGACGGTTTCGCGCCCCCGGCGCAACGATCCCGCAGGCGTGATTTTCTCTATGCCTTCGACCTGCTGCAGGTGCTCGGTCAACTTTTCCGCCGTGCGGTCGGCTTCATCCAGCAGAAACCGCCCCGAGATGCGGCGATAATCCTCGATTGCTTTGAGGATTTTCTGCTCGCTCTTCTCGCTCATGCGCGGCAGTTCGCGCAACTTGCCGTCGCGCGCCAGTTGTTCCACTCCGGCGAGATCGCTTACCTGGAAGGCGCTCCACAACAGCGCGATGGTCTTCGGTCCGAGCCCCTGAATCTTCAGCAGCTCCAGCATGCTGGGCCGGTACTTTTGCAGCAGTTCCTGGTGCTGAGAAAGCTTGCCTTCGCGGCACAGCTCCTGAATATTCGCCGCCATTCCTTTACCGATACCGGGAATCCCCAGCATGTTTTTCGGTTCATCCAGCAGTTCAGAAACCTGTTGCGGATGTCCCTCCAGGGCTTCCGCCGCCCGACGATAGGAACGGATGCGGAACGAGTCGTCGCCATTGACCTCCATCAGGTCGGCGGTTTCGTAGAAGACGTGAGCGATAGCCTTATTGTCCAAGCGCAAATACCTGTGCGGAATTGTAGCCTGTGCGGCCAAGTCATGTTCAGCCGCACTGCTTCGCCGGAGGAATATAGTACAGTTCGGAAGAGGCTGTCGATGAGCACGAAAGGCTCCCCAAGAGTGTCAGCCTCCAAGAGACCATGCTTGAACCCAAGTCTGTCTTAATGCGCCCCGCGCGCAACGTTTTGGGCAGTCTGCGCGTACCCGGCGACAAGTCGATATCCCATCGCTATGCGATGCTCGCAGCCCTCGCCAAGGGACGCTCGCGCTTCGACAACTTCGCCCCCGGCGCCGACTGCGCCAGCACGTTGGGATGTGTGCGCGCTCTGGGTTGCAACGTCGAACGCGATGAGAAGGGAGCGGTGATCATCGACGGACTGGGTCCCCAGCTCAAAGAATCCGCCGGCCCGCTCGATTGCGGCAATTCGGGCTCGACCATGCGCATGCTGTCCGGAATTCTCGCGGGCCAGCCATTCACCAGCGAATTGATAGGCGACGAGTCGCTTTCCCGGCGGCCCATGAAGCGCATCATCGAGCCTCTGACCCGGATGGGCGCTGAAATTCGCGCAGCCGACGGTGACTGTGCGCCCTTGCGCATCACCGGAGCGCAACTCCACGGCATTGAGTATCGCCCGCCGGTGGCCAGTGCGCAGGTGAAGACGTCGGTACTCTTGGCAGGACTACTGGCGGAAGGAAAGACCACGATTGAAGAACCGGCGCGCACGCGTGATCACGGCGAGATCGCCCTGCGTGCTTTCGGAGCTGACGTCGACAGGACGCGCAACTCGGTCAGCATCCGGGGCGGTCAGGAGTTACATCCTCTGGAGGCTTATGTTCCCGGCGATATGTCGTCCGCCGCCTTCTTCATGTGCGCCGCTTCCATCTTTCCCGACTCCAACCTCGTCATCGACGGCGTGCTGCTGAATCCGACCCGCTCGGCTTTGCTGGATGTGCTGGCCGCGATGGGCACACGTACCTCCTTGGTGCGCGTGGATGAGCAACACGGCGAACTGGTGGGGACCATCACGCTCATCCCAGGCAGCGGCGGGCCTGTCATCATCGCAGGCCCGCAGACTGCGCTGCTCATTGACGAGCTTCCCGTCCTCGCGGCCATCGCTCCCTATACCGCCGGCGGCCTGGAAGTACGTGACGCTGGCGAATTACGAGTGAAGGAGTGCGACCGACTGAGTGCGGTCACCCGCAATCTTCAGGCTATGGGGGCACAGGTCGAGCAAACGGACGATGGCTGGCGGATTCCTGGCCGGCAGCGGCTGCACGGCGCGCTGATCAAGACTTTTTCCGATCACCGTATCGCCATGGCTTTTGCGATCGCCGCGCTGCGAGCGGAAGGAGAAACTCTTGTTCCCGACGCCGACTGCGTCGCGATCTCCTATCCGGCATTTTTCGAAGACCTGGAAAAGTTGGTGGAACGCTAGTCTGCTTCTGATGGCAGGTTGGACAGCCGACTGAAAACTGTGATCATGAGCAAAGCGAGGGTCCTGCTTTTCGTGTTTCGTAAAAGCAGATTCCTTGCGTCAAAGCCAGGCCCTCGTAATGACAATCCCTCAGGGCGATACGAGGTTGCATGGCCGAGCTGGCATCGGCTACTCCGACATCCAGTACTCCACGTCCTGCTCAATCTCCGATATCTGAATGGTCGCGGCGCCCGCCTGTTGCAGCGCTTGGTTGAGCTTTGGCAGCTCCGTGTTCTTCACTTCGGTCCACGCGGCAATTCCAGTTCTTGCGGCCTGGTCTGCCTGCCGATAGAGCTCTATCGCCTGCGACGGCAGCTTGCGGTCACTGGTTTCAACTACCCTTAGCGCCGCCGACAAACCTGTGCCGGCCAACTCCAAGCCGGTTATCGCCCCGGGAAGTGGTTTGCCGCCCTTCTGGATCTTCGTGATTGCCGCCTCCAGGCTGGCGATTTGCGCCAGCAGTTCCGGGCTGTTGCCGGTGAGCTGCGGTTTTACCTCGCCCAGGCGCTTTTTCACTGACTCCAATTCGGCCAGCACCATGCGGGTCCGTCGCACGTCGTCGAAAATCTCCAGGCCAAGTTGAAGCTGCTCGTTGAGCTCTGCTGCCGTGATCTGGGCTCGCGGATCCATCTCGATTTGCAGCGGCTGCGCGGAGGTGTTGCTATCCACGGTCAACTTCACTTGATAGGTTCCCGGCACCACTCGCGGACCGTGAGGAGCCCCAGGGCCTTCGTCCTCTTCAATCTCTTCACTTCCGCCGGAGCTGCTCCACCGCAGATCCCAAACAAAGCGATGCGCACCGGCGGCGTTCTCCAGCACCACAGGCTTTGGGAGCCAACGCTCAGCGATGGACAAGGGAGGACGTTTTTCTTCCTTCCGGGGTCCGCTGCGAAAACGTCGCACCAACTTTCCGCTGCCGTCAAGAATCTCCAGCTGGACCTCCTTTGCCGCCGAAGGCAGGTAGTAGTCCACGATGGCGCCGTCCGGCGGGTTGTTCGCCGCAGGCTCTTCCGGCGGCAATGGGCTGCCGAGAAAAACGTCGTTGTCGATGCGAATCGCAGTAGCTGGTTTGTAGAGCAGGACGGTTGCCGTCTTCGTCTGCTGGTTGATCTGACGCAATGGCGTGATGTCGTCCAGTATCCAGAACGAGCGCCCATAGCTCGCGATGACCAAGTCGTCACCATGGATGGTGACATCACGAACCGATGTGACGGGCAGATTCAGCTGCAGCGGCTGCCAATCGTCACCGTCGTCAAACGAGACATAGATGCCGAGTTCGGTTCCAGCGAAGAGCAAGCCTTGGTTCTGCGTGTCCTCGCGAATTGCATTCACGAAGGAGTGGGCGCCGATGCCGGTCGTGATCGGCTGCCAAGTTTTCCCGTAATCGCGAGTGCGATAGACGTACGGCTTCTGGTCGTCGAGGCGATGACGGTCAACCGCAGCATAAGCCGCGGCGGGGTCGAAGCGCGAAGCCGCGATCATGGCGATCTTGCTCCAGTCGCTCAAACCGTTGGGCGTGACATCCTGCCAGCTCTTGCCGCCGTCGCGCGTAAGGTGCAGCAGCCCGGTATCGCTGCCTGCCCATATCTCGTCGGCATGGATGGGCGATGGCGCAATGCTGAAGACCACACCGTAACCGCGTTCCTTTGCATTCTGCGTGGTCGTGGGTGTCACCGATTTCACGGTTGCCGCGTTATCAATGGCACCGGTGAGGTCGGGACTGATTTGCTTCCAGTGCAGGCCACCGTCAGTCGTCTTCATCACGTACTGCGTCCCCAGATACAGCGCATTCTCTTCCACCGGCGAGAGCACCAGCATCGGTGTCCAGGGAGCGCGATATTTGCGCTCGTTGATCTCGCTGCCAAAGTTCGGCATGGGCCAGGGCGTGATGTCCTGGCTCAACGACGTGCGACGGTCCCAGCGCGCCACGCTTCCATACACGCCGCTGGCGTAGAGAATATTTGGGTCGTTGGGATCGGGCGCCAGCCAGCCACTTTCACCGCCGCCAACCATGAACCAGTCGCGGCCGGTGATCTGTCCGTGATCGGTGCGATTAGGCACGGCAATGCTGCCGGTGTCTTGCTGCGCCCCGTAAACGTGATAGGGAAACTGGTTGTCGGTGGTGACGTGGTAAAGCTGCGCCGTAGGCTGGTTGTACCACGACGACCAGGTTTGCCCGCGATTAAGGCTGACGGTCGTTCCCTGATCGGTGCCGATAATCAGGTGCGAGGAGTTCTTCGGATCGACCCAAAGCTGATGATAGTCGTCGCCACCCGGAGCGCCGCGCACAATCGAGATTGTCTTGCCGCCGTCCTCCGAGCGATACAGCGCGATGTTGGGCATGTAGATGACATCGGGATGGTTGGGATCGACCGTGATGCCCATGAAATACCAGCCTCGACTGGTCAACCGCGAATCGCCATTTTCAAGCGTCCAGACATTTCCACCATCATCTGAGCGGTAGAGGCCTGACTTTTTTCCGGCATCAATCAGCGCATAGACACGCTCGCCATCCGGCGCAGATGCCACGCCGACGCGGCCCCAGTCGCCATCTGGTAGCCCGTTGCCGGACAACTGCGTCCAGGTGGCTCCGCGGTCGATCGAGCGGTAGATTCCGCCGCCAGGACCTGGCAAAGGAGCATAGGTGCTCCACGGTGGACGATGCGTATTCCATGTACCGGCGAATAGGATGTTCGGAGCCGACGCCGCAATAGCGAGATCGGAGACTCCGATCGACGGCCCTTCATCCAACACGCGCTTCCAAGTATTTCCCCCGTCCGTTGACTTGAAGACGCCTCGCTCATCGTTGGGCCCATAAGCGTGGCCCAGCGCACCGACGTAAACGACGTCAGGATTGCGTGGATCGATGACGATGCGGCTGATCTGCCGCGAGTCGTGCAGTCCGACGTTCTTCCACGTCTGTCCCCCGTCGGAGGACTTATAGACGCCGTCTCCCGAGCTGAGCGCCGAGCGAATGTCCGACTCTCCCGTCCCTGCGTAAAGGACGTTGGGATCGGACGGCGCAACTTCCAGCGCTCCGATAGACGCGATCGGCTGCCCGTCGAACACCGGCTTCCACGTAACGCCGGCGTCGATGGTCTTCCAAACGCCGCCATCCACCGAACCGAAGTAAAACGTAACTCCGTCCCCTGGCACACCGGTGACCGCGGCGGCGCGCCCGCCGCGAAACGGGCCGATGAGTCTCCATTGCAATCCGCCGAAGAGCTGGGGAGAAACCGCCTGGGCGGTAGCCGGGATGTTCAGAAAAAGTGCAGCGAAAACAATAACGATGGAACGCGAAAAACGGCTTCCTTGATGGCTCAATCGGAGGTCCTCTGCCCTGCAAGATCGGTGCGAATAGATTACACTTTCGCGATGCGCTCCACGACTCGGCGACGCGAGGAGAGGCTCTCAAGGGACGCGACGCGGGTATGCCATGCGGGACCAGGCTATTGGATTACGGTGACTGATTGATGATGCGAAATTCGCTTTCAGCTTTTTTCCTCCTTGGCCTCTCTATTCTCGCTCTCATCGCTCAGCTTCCGGCGCAACAGATCGACACGCAGATGCTCACCGAGATGCGCTGGCGCAATGTCGGACCCTTTCGGGGAGGCCGTACGCGCGCGGTCTCGGGCGTCGCCAGCGAGCCAAACGTCTTCTACGTGGGTGCCGTGAACGGGGGAGTATGGAAGACGACCGACTTCGGCCGCACCTGGAATCCCATCTTCGATCAGCAGCCCACCGGCTCAATCGGCGCTATTGAAGTCGCGCCTTCGGACCCGAACATGGTCTACGTTGCCAGCGGCGAAGGCTTGCATCGTCCCGATTTGTCGGTGGGCGACGGAATCTATAAATCCACCGATGCCGGCGCCACGTGGACGCACTTGGGCTTGCGGGATGGCCAGCAAGTCTCCGAAATGGCGATTGATCCGCACGATCCCAACCGCCTCTTCGTTGCAGTTGTGGGACATCCCTACGGACCCAATCCCGAACGTGGCATCTACCGTTCAATCGACGGCGGCCAGAGCTTCGAAAAGGTCCTCTACAAAGACGAGAACATCGGCGGCGGTGATGTCGAGATCGATCCTTCCGATCCGAACACCGTTTATGCCACATTGTGGGAGGCGCGCGAAGGTCCTTGGGAGAACGGCGCTTGGAATGGCACCGGCGGGGGTATCTTTAAGTCGACCGATGGCGGCCGGAGCTGGCATCCCCTGGCGGGAGGCTTGCCGGACGGCATGGTGCAAGCCTACGTCTCGATTTCGCGCAGCAATCCCAAGAATCTCTTCGCCGTAGTTGCGACCAAGGACAAGGTTGAGCTCTACCACTCCAACGATGCCGGCGATACGTGGTCGAGTGTGACCAACGATCCGCGTCCCAAGGTCCGCATTGGGGGCGGTGGCGATCTGCCGATACCGGCGATTGATCCCAAGAATCCCGACGTCATTTACATGGTGAGCATCGTGACCTGGAAGTCGACTGATGGCGGCAAGACCTGGACTGGGTTCCGCGGTGCGCCCGGCGGCGACGACTACCAGAACATCTGGATCAATCCCAACGACTCCAAGATCATCATCCTGACTAGCGATCAAGGAGCCATCGTCACCATCAACGGCGGCGAGAGCTGGAGCTCCTGGTACAACCAACCGACGGCGCAGCTCTATCACGTGAATGCCGACAACGCTTTTCCCTATCGCCTCTGCGCCGGACAGCAGGAGAGCGGCTCGGTTTGTATCTCCAGTCGCGGCAACGACGGCGAGATTACTTTTCGCGACTGGCATCCCGTGGCCGCGGAAGAGTATGGCTACGTGGTGCCCGATCCGCTCGACCCTGACATCGTCTACGGGGGCAAGCTGAGTCGGTACGATCGCCGCACGACGCAAGCCCAGAACATCATGCCGATGCCCCTGCGCGGTCCGGACTTCCGCGTCATCCGTACCGAGCCCATCGTCTTTTCACCGCTCGATCCGCATCTGATGTACTTTGCGGCAAACACGCTTTGGGTGACGCGCGACGGGGGCAACAGTTGGAAGCAGATCAGTCCCGACCTCACGCGCAAGACGTTTGAGGTGCCCGCAACCGTCGGCATCTTCCGCTCCGAGCCGTCGGCCCAGCCGCGGCAGCGTGGCGTGATCTACGCCCTGGCCCCATCGCCTCTGGACATCAACCGCATTTGGGCGGGCACCGATGACGGCCTCATCTGGCTTACCACAGACGGCGGAAAGGACTGGAACAACATCACGCCGCCGCAGCTGTCGGCGTGGCAGAAGGTTTCGATCGTCGAGGCCAGCCACACCGATCCGCAAACCGCTTACGCGGCCATCAACACGTTGCGTCTCGACGATCTGCGTCCCCACATCTATCGCACTCGCGATTCCGGCAAGACTTGGAGCGAGATCATCAACGGCATTCCCGCCAACGAGAACGTGAATGCCGTGCGCGAAGATCCCCAGCGCAAGGGCCTGCTGTTCGCCGGAACGGAGCGCGCGGTCTACGTTTCGTTCAACGACGGCGACCACTGGCAGTCGTTGCGGTTGAACATGCCGGCCACGTCGGTCCGCGACCTCCTCATCAAGGGCGACGACCTCGCCGTGGGCACGCATGGCCGCGGATTCTGGATCCTCGACGACATCACGCCGCTGCGGCAGTTGGACGACAAGGTAATCGCGGCCAAGGCGTTTCTGTTCGCTCCGCAGCTCACCTACCGCGTTCGTTGGAACACCAACAGCGACACGCCGCTGCCGCCCGATGTTGCGGCAGGACAGAATCCTCCGGACGGAGCAATCTTCAACTATTACTTGAAGTCTTCGTCGTCAACACCAGTAACGTTGGAGATTCTGGACACCTCCGGGAAGAGGGTTCGACGCTTCTCCAGTACCGATCCCATCCCGCCCCCAGATCCTGAGCTGAACATTCCCGCCTACTGGCTCCGGCCAGCGGAAGGGTTGTCGAGCGCTGCCGGCTTCCATCGCTTTGTCTGGGACATGCACTATGCGCCCGTGTCCGGAATCAGGCCGGAATACCCGATCGCGGCGGTTTACAAGAACACTACGCCCACTCCCACCTCGCCTTGGATCATGCCGGGGAAGTACACCGTGGTGCTGACTGTGGACGGCCAGAAGTACACGCAGCCGTTCGCGGTACAGATGGATCCACGCGTCCACACCTCCAACGCCGGACTGCAGCAGCAGTTCGATCTTTCGGCGCAGTTGTATCAGGATCTGCTAACTCTTCAATCAGTCGCAGCGAGAGTGCCGGCCATTCGCGCCCAGGTGAAGTCGTTGCGCGATAACGCGACTGGCGCCGACGCCGAAAAACTGGACGGGTTGAGCAGGCAGCTTGATTCTCTGGTGGGGACGGAAGAGGAAGAAGAGGAAGGCGCTCCGAGACGCGGGCCGCACCACGGAACTCTGGCTACTCAGCGGGCCTCGCTGTTGCAGGTGCTGAATATGTTGCAGGAGGTTGATGTTGCGCCCACGACCCAGGTGGTGCAGATTATTCCCAAGCTCAATGAATCAACCGCGACATTACTGCAGCAATGGCGGCAATTTGAAACTGATGAATTGGCACCGCTGAAGATTCAACCCTAGCGTCTGGCTCGCCGTTACCCAAGCAGCGACTGGGTAATGTCGATCCATTCCTCTTCGAGTGAGCGCTGCGGAGAAGCCCGGTTCGCACGCTGGTACCAGTAGCCGGCGTTGGACGAATCGCCCTGTTTGCGATGTAGATAGGCGTGGACCCACGCGCCCGCCGGGCCTTCATCTTGCTGGGCCGAGTCGTGGGCGCGATTCCAGTCACCCTTGGCATCCCACCACAAGGCCGCGAGGTCGGCGCTCAACTCACGGGGCGGCTCATCGCGCAGCAGGGAATCGCGGAATTCTTGCAAAGTCATGAGGGATAGATTAGCGCTTCACCGCCTGGGTGGCCATAGCTCGAAGGGCCTGAAGCGAAATTTTCACAAAGTATTCAACCATCACAGGTGAGGGTGGTCTCGCGGGAAGATGTACGGCAGTAGCCGCTGCATCCTAGCCTTCAATCGAGGAAAGCGAAGTCTTTGCTGACGCCGCTGAATTCCCGACAAACTCTACATTCGGTTTCTGGGTGATGATGCCGGCGGCGTAGCCCATTTCCAGTAGCTTACTGATAGCTTCGCGCCCATCGTTGCCGTAATCGAGGGTGCGCTCGTTGACATACATGCCAATGAACTTGTCGGCCATCTGCGGCTCCAGATCGCGGGCGAACTGCATGGCATACTGCAGGGCTTCCTCGCGATTGTCGAGCGCATACTGAATGCTGTCGCGCAGCGCGGTGCAACAGGACGCGATGAGTTCCGGGCCAAGATCGCGACGGACAACGTTGCCGCCCAGCGGCAGGGGCAGGCCAGTCTGGTCGCGCCACCACTTGCCCATGTCCACAATCTTATGCAGGCCGGATTTGTTGAAGGTGAGCTGGCCTTCGTGAATGATCAGCCCCGCTTCGAATTTGCCGTCGAGCACTTTAGGAATGATTTCGTCGAAGGGAACCACCTCGGTCGCGATATCGGGCGCAAATAGCTTGAGCGTCAGGTAGGCGGTGGTCATGGTTCCGGGAACGGCGATTTTATGTTGGGCGATCTCATCCAGCGGGATGTTGTGCGAAGCCACGATCATGGGGCCGTAGCCTTCGCCGACGCTGCCACCGGTGGGCATCAGGGCGTACTTGTCCTGGATGTAGGGATAGGCGTGGAACGATATGGCCGTGATGTCGTAGAAACCCTCCAGGGCCTTGCGGTTCAGGGTTTCGATATCGGTCAGCGTATGGGTGAACTTCACCCCCGGCACGCGAATCTTATTGGTCGCCATGCCATAAAACATGAAGGCGTCGTCGGAGTCGGGGCTATGCGCGACTTTGATTTCGAGAATGCTCTTTTCAGAATTGCGGCTCATAAGAATGGGGTTGCCAGGAAGTTTCCCTGAATGCAAAATTACGTTTACGAAAAATCACGGCAGCAAGACCTGACCACCAAGCAGGCGTGCTTACAGGCTTCGGCGCAAACGGACCGCTGCCGCTGCCGCGATCATCACTTTCGACACTTCGGCGAACAGGAACGGGTAAAGCCCAAAGAACGCCGCCTGCCGCCAACTATGGGTCAAGATCGCCAGCCAACTGATGCCCGCGGCAAAAAGCACGACCTCAGCGCTGAGCGAGGCCACCAGGTTGCGAACGAAGCTCGGCTTGCCGTGCTCAGCGATCCAGCCGGCCAAGAATGCGATTACGGGATAAGCCCACAGGTATCCGCCCGTCGGCCCCAGCATCTGAGCAAAACTTCCCGGTCCCGACGAGGCAAAGACAGGCAGTCCCATCGCGCCCCAAGACAGATAAAGGGCAGCGGCGGCGAATCCTCGGCGACTTCCCAGAGCCAGACCTACCAGCAACACTCCGAAGTTGGCCAGGGTCAGCGGTACCGGCGTAAAGGGCAGAGGCAGCATCAGACGCGCACAGACGGCGATGACGGCGCTGGCGCAAATCACGATTCCCACTTGCTTGATCAGGCTGGCGGGCCGTTCCGCAACACTTATGTCAGTAGAAAGAGCAGTTTTTAGCATGTGCTTACCTCGTTAGCTAAGAAGCCTGTTTGGGACGGTTCTCGTCGGCAGCGCCGGTCGCGGCGCTTTCGATCACCGGGCGAACCTGGGTGTCAATTTGCCCCTCCACCTCATCAAGTCCAGATTCAGGACTTGTCGGGGGTCCCTCTGGGCGAAGATGCCGCTTCACGCGGAAGTGAATCGCCAGAACCACGGCGACGACGGCTACGGTGCACAGCACCAGAACCGAAAAGAAAACTTTGATTACCACAGAGAGTCAGGATATCAGAAGCAGGTCGGCTCGGCCCCAATTTTTGGATCGCGCAGCGGCCTGGGTTGTCGGAATGTTGCCGACTGATTCCCGGCTTCCTGGCGTTGAAGCGCTGGGTGGTGCTGCCATACGTTTTCTGAAGATTGCTCCCGTCCCCGAAGGGGACAGCATATCTAAGGCCAGCGTTTCAACGCTGGGTGAACGTGTTGCGCTCCGAGTCCCCCGGGGACGCCATATATTTCTTCGCGTGTCCGAATGTGGAGGCAGCTTACGCGGAGTTTCGCGGCAAGGGCGTGAAGGTGCAGGAGCCAACCGGTACCGGCTATGGCATGAAGGAGATGTACTTTCACGATCCGGATGGGTACAACCTTTGCTTCCAGTGGATGGCGAAATAGATTATTGGCCCCAGCAGAGCGGCGGATTGTCAGGCAAGATCTTGATGCGGTCGTCGAGTTGGGGACGTAGAAAACC
>Ga0182016_10001184_pt1 | contig 31909 bp, 29 predicted proteins | sample 712S2MmetaG_FD_120491 | JGI IMG/M metagenome (GOLD analysis project Ga0182016, IMG submission 120491) | Permafrost microbial communities from Stordalen Mire, Sweden - 712S2M metaG | ecosystem: Environmental > Terrestrial > Soil > Wetlands > Permafrost | place: Sweden: Stordalen | collected...
CGTCCAGTCAGCTCGCGCGCGCGCCGCACACGCGACTCGAATGCCGCTTCCTTCACGAAGCGCGAGGAACCCATTTCCTCCTCATAGTCATCGATCACGATGTCCCAGAGATCGGCAAGCGGTCCCAGGGTTGCGAGAATCTCCTCGGCTTCTTCGCCGCTCACGTGCGCCTCGCCATGACCGGTGATGCTGAAGCGCGTGGCCACCGCGCAGCGGTCCCCGACGGCGTCCCGGGTGTCTTCGAGCAGCTCGCGAAACAGCCGCGAGCGATTCTCCAGGGAGCCGCCATACTCGTCGGTCCGGTCGTTGAGGCTGCGCGACAGAAATTCGGACACGAGGTATCCATGCGTGGCATAGACATAGATGATGTCGAACCCCGCTGCGCGGGCCCGCAGCGCCGCTTGGGCGTGCCACTGCCTGAAGCGGCCGATGTCGCCGGAGTCCATCCGCTGCGACTGGATGGGATCCTCGCGGCACGGCATCGAACGGACACCGACCGACGGAACCCGCGAGGCGAGGTTTCCCACATAGCTTCCACCGTGCCAGAGCTCGATGCCCGCCAGGGCGCCATGAGCATGGACGGAATCGGCGATGGCGGTCAGATTCGCGATGTCGCCTTCGTCCCAGATCGAGGCGAAGGGAAAGGGGTGGTCATCGGAACTCGGATGTATCGAGCAGTATTCCGTGCAGACGACGCCCCAGCCGCCCTCCGCCTTCACCCCGCGCATGGCTGCCAGCGTGCGCGGCAAGGCATGGCCCATGCCCGTGCAATGCGGCACCTGGTAGAAGCGATTCGGCGCGGTGACGGGCCCGATCTTCAGCGGCTCGAACAGCGGCGCATAGCGTGGTTCGATTCTCATTTCTTCGTCCTTTCGATCATGCAGCCACAACGGTCGCAGTCCTGTCCATGTGGGATGTACGGACTGACTGAGGAATTCGACCAGCGTATAGAGAAATGGCCATGCAAGAAACACTGCCCAGGCGCCGGCGTCCGCGCGCACCCGTGATCGCGGCCAAAAGCTTCGATCGGGGGCGCCACGCCGATTACACCCCCGCCTACGATCTACTGCCGAAAAGCGACGTGGAGCTGCTGATCGATGCGGCCCTGCAGCTCCTGCGCGACACGGGGTGCGCATTCGAGCCGGGTACCGAGGCGATCGATCTATTGGACGCGGCCGGTTGCGATGTCAGCGCGGACGGGGTGGTCCGCTTCGATCCGGCGCTGGTGCGCACCGCGCTGGCGACGATGGCGAAGAGCGCGCGGCTCTGGGATCGCGCGGGCTGCGCTCACATCGAGCTCGACACGGCGCACACCTGGTTCATGCCGGGCATGACCTGCATCAAGATTTTCGATCCGGCGAGCGGGGAGAGGCGTGAAAGCACCGGCGATGATCTGGCCACCATCGCCCGCGTCGCCGACGCGCTGCCCCACATCGACGCGGTGTGTGTGGCCTGCAAGGATGTGCCCCGCTCGGATATGTCCGGCGAGATCAACGAGTTTGCCATCCTGATCGACAATACCGCGAAGCCCCTCGAGTATCTGTGCGAGCATCCGGAGTCGTTCGAGGCGGCCATCGACATGGCGGCGGCAGTGCGTGGCTCGCGGCAGGCGCTCGCGGAGAAGCCGTACTTTCTGCAAATCGTCACGCCGCTGCCGCTGTCCTATTGGAAAACGCACAGCGACCAGATCATCGCAGGCGCGCGTGCCGGCGTGCCGATGAGCGTCGGCACGTTGCCCATCGGCGGCGCCTCGAGCCCGATCACCCTGGCCGGCTGCATGGCGAACAGCCTCGCCACCGATTTCGCGGCGATGGTGCTTGGTCAGCTGGCGCGCCGCGGTTCCTTCGTCGTCGGCAGCTCCGATGTCTGCTTCATGGAGCCCTCGACCGGCGGTATCGGGAATTTCCCGCAGGCATCGCTGGCGGACATGGCGGCGCATCAGGTGCGGCGCCATCTCGGCATTCCATCCTTCACCGGATTCGCCGGTCCCTCGGTTGCGCGCCGCTTCAACCAGGACGCCGTCTGGGAGATTTCGGCCGGCATGATGCAGGCCTTCTACAGCCGCCCGGCAACGCTCGACTACCTGGGTTCGCTGGATGAAGGCATGACATTCTCGCTGCAGGCATTGTGCTTCTGCGATGAGCTGGCGGGACTGCTGCGCACCCTGTGGCAGGGCGTCAGGATCGACTCCGACACCCTGGCACTCGGCCTCGCCGGCGAGGTGGGGCCGCGCGGCAACTACCTGGCCCAGACGCACACGGCCGCTCATTGCCGTGATCAGATCTGGCCTGCGCGCTACCTGGGACCTCACATCCCCTTGAGCACCGGCGATAGGCCGGACTTGGAGCTGTTCGAGCGCATCGACCGGCACCTCGCCAGCATCGTCGCGGAGCACCGGCCGGCCGCGCTTTCGCCCGCAATCCGCGAGGCCGTTCAGGACGCGCAGTCGCGGACGCGAAGTTCACTCTGAATCTGCGTCCCAGGAATACGTCGGCAGCTGAGCCACAGCCGCCGGTCGCGACCGTGCGGTTCGGGGTAGCCCGGTCGAATTGTCAACTGCCGATTCGTCCAGGGCACAGTTGGTCTGAAAAGTAGCCGCTATCACTCGTCCGCCGCGTAATTAGAGCATGGTTTATTTTGCGGGCATCGAATGTCAGCTGGACACGAGGCAGCTGTCCGAATCGCCGGTCATCATCCGAACCTACGTCAAATAGCAGAGTTACGGATTGCTGCGGGTCTTGTCTCTTTAGGTCATCTCGAATGACCTTGAAGTTATCGAGCCGAAGATTTTTGAGCGTCTTTAAAAGCAATCGAGACCGTCTGCGGCGTTTGCTCGGGTGCCGGTAGGGATATGTCGGCGTGCGCGGAACTCATGAAAACATCGCAGCTCCTCAGCGTCCGCTTCACGCCGGTCATTTTTTTAATCGTCGGCGTCCCGTTGTGGCCGGGAAGAGCCCGATGAGCTCAAGCTTTCTATTTTATGAGGATGACATCCGTTTTGAATCTCTTGGCGATCTTGGCGAGGTTGCGGTCGGCCGTAAGCATCGTCAGGGATTCCGTAACCGCCGCCGCCAAATGCAGAGCATCCAACGTCCGCAGACCATTGTCGGCATCCGAAATCAGTTGACGCGCCTTGAGGAAATGAGCGGCCGACAGCGAGATCCGACGATAAAATCCCTGCGCCGCGTGCGAATCGAATAGTGCGAGAATTTCATTCGCCTGACGTTCACCCAGTTCTTTCAGCTGGCGCTTTGTTGAAATCAGCGAACAAAACTCAACGTCGCTCAGGCTGCTGATGACTGGGCCCGGGATCTTGCGCAAAGCGTACTCCGCCTTCTCACTCAATGGCTCGAGACAGTAGTACGCACCGAGAACGCTGGTGTCCACATAGACGCCTTCACTGGGCGTCGCGTTCATCACGAATCAGCTGCACGGCGGGAGTACCAGATCGACCAACCCTGGACCTGAATTCTGTAAGGGAAGGCAGAGGTATCGGGTCTCGGGGAGCAGCAATAAGTTTTGCAACAGGCCGCCCTTGGCGGGTGATGATGATCTCTTCGCCGGCCTCTGCCCGGTCAATCAAATCAGGTAGATCTTGTCTTGCCTGCCTGATGCCCACGTGTTTCATATGCTGCTCCGTCGTGTACACCGAAAGTGTACAATGTTTGGCGAGCCGGTCAAATCGCTCCGCGAATGACTGGAAGCCGGAAGGACAACCTGCACGGCGATCTACCGCTTTCGGCCGGCCGAAAGCGGGCGCTGGATCTTTATTCCCTGTTCTCTGGCGCAACTGGGACTTGCTTTGGTATGGGGACAGCACTTCGATGCGCGTCGCACACGGCGGACAGTAAGCCCGCTAACGCCTAATCAACGTGGTTCGAATCGATTGGAATTTTTTTTGATCGCCGAAGCCGAAGGTGCCGCGGGCAGAGAGCTCCCGTGCGCCACCGACCGGTGCGACCGCTCCGCCACGGGATGGTCAGGTGCCGGTATGTCGGGGCAAATGGATCGTGAATATGCACCCTGAACCGGGCAAATCACGGATTGTCAGCTCACCTTTCATTGCTTCCAGACTGCGCCTGCAAATATCGAGCCCCAGTCCAAGTCCCGATCGATCCGCACCGGCTTGAACGAAAGGCCGCATCAGTTTTTCCTGCGCTCCCTCGGGAAGTCCACCACAATGATCCTCGACTTCAATCGAGACGCGATTGCCGGACGCCGCACCCCGAAGCCAGACCTCCGTGTGGCGAATCGTGAACTTAAACGCGTTATGCAGCAGATTGCCAACCGTTGCCGCCAGCATCTCCGGGTCGGCGATGACCTGAATATCCTCAACTACCGGCGCGACCCGGAATCTGGATTCGCGAGCTCGCGCATCGAGCGACGCTGCAGCTTCGACTTCTCCCAGGAACTTGGCTAGATAGATGGGCTGCACTCGGGGCGGCAAGCCGGCCGTGACCCGTACTTCCGCCAGCGAGCGGTCGATCAGATTACCCATCGCCATCAAGCTTCGATCAAGAACCGCAGCGGTCGCCCCGCCGATTCCGCTCGTACCTGCCCTGATTGCTTTTGCCGCGTAAACTGCCGTCTGCAGGTAGTTTCGTAGTTCATGTGCCAGCGGGCCGAGGCGAGAGTTGAAGCTTCTAAGGCTCTCGTCGTCCGACGCAGGAGCGTGCTTTGCAAACTCGGTGACAGCGCCGGCGATTGCATTATCGAGGCAGCGATTGAATGTCCGGAATTCATCGACCGAAATCGACGCGCCGGTTTCATGGGCCAAGTTTGTGACGGCCTGACAGACATCGCCGTAGTCCCGGACGACCTGCTCAACGGTAAACCCTGCGCGAAATAGATCATGACCGTGCAGAGCGGCCGTGGCGGTGAGCTCCGAAGAAAACCTCCCGCGGGCATTGCCTTCTTCAAGGGGATCTTCAGGTCCGGGTTGCCGCTCGAGTACGAGCGTCTCTACGAGCTGATCGAGAAACATCGGAATCCCGTGGGCCAGCTCCGCATCAGTGGCCTTTGGATCGGACCGGCTGCTGACCATGACACGACAACGGTCTATCAAGAGCGTGCGATTCGCCAAGAGAAAATCAGGAAGCATGCCGCATAGTACGTTATGCCTGGCTACGGTCTCTGTACGGCAGCGCACAGGGGCGGAGATCCGGAGTTCGCCCGTCGCAGTGCACATCGGCGGCCGTGTCGTGTAAGTTTTGCGCCCGCCGCCCACGTGGCGACAGGGGACGCACCCCCGAGGTTGGGGCAAAATGGCGCCTTCAACTATCGCGGAAGGGACAGCTATGACAGAACGCGGCTTACAATCCTCAACGCGACGGCGGCACGATGAACTCCATGGTATCGCGGGGATGGGACGCCGCGCTCTGCCGATCGCCGCGCTTTCGATCCTGACGGGGTGCGCGGCCACGGTGCCGCCCAGCGGCGCGACTGTGGCCGGCGCCGAGGAGGCCGTGCGCAGCACCGAAATGGCCTTCGCCAAAGCCATGGCAGATCGGGATTTCGACGCGTTCGTCAGTCACTTATCGGCCGAGGCGGTTTTCTTCGATGGCAACAAGATTGAACACGGTCCGCAGGAAGTGTCGGCGGCCTGGAAGCCCCTATTCCGCGGGGCCAAGGCGCCGTTCTCGTGGGCGCCGGATCATGTCGAGGTGCTGGCGTCGGGCAAATTGGCGTTGAGCACGGGACCCGTGAGGGTGAATGACCGAATCGTGGGTCGGTTCAATTCGATCTGGCGGCTCGAGGCGCCTCATACCTGGCGCATCGTGTTCGACAAGGGGGAGTCGGTTTGCGCGGAAAGCACGAAGTAGAGTCGATGCGCCTCAGGTCGCCATCGACGGCGGCCAACACACGCCAACTCGGAAAAGCGCAATGAGCTGGTTGGACATTCCCCTCGACGACTACGAAGGCCACATGTCCCTGCCGGCGGTTGGACAGGCGCCAATGATCGCGGATCAGTTCGAGCGCGCCTTGATGCGATGGACGCCGGCGAGTATCGCAGTCATCGGATGCGCCGGGGGTAACGGTCTCGATAGGATCGGTGGCAGCACGGTCACGCGCGTCGTCGCCCTGGATGTGAATCCGGATTATATCGAGCGAACCCGAGCCCGGCATGCGCGGAGGCTACCGGGGCTCGAGCTCGTCTGCGCGGATGTGCAATCAGAGTCGCTGGTGTACGGCCCGGTTGACTTCACGTATGCAGCCTTGCTGTTCGAGTACGTCGATGTGCCATCGACCCTGAAGACCTTGCGGCGAAACTCGCGGCCCCACGCGGTTCTGACGACGGTGTTGCAACTTCCCCATTCGATCATTCCCGCGGTCTCGCCTTCGCCCTACGGATCGCTGAGCCGCCTGGCCTCGGCCATGACACTGGTGACACCTGAGACACTGTCCCATGCCGCGGGGGAGGTGGGCTTTGCGGCCGCCGACTCCACGGTCATCGAGCTGCCGTCCGGGAAGCGCTTCTGTGTGCAGAATTTTACGCGTTCGGACGCTGCGGCCGGGCGGGGGAATAAATCGGTGGCCGGCCGAGTCTTCCCCGGGTGAAGGCACGTGCCGTGAACCCGTTGTGCGAGCCTCTCGATGGATGAGCGGCGACGCGCTTTCGAGGCGCGGGTATTGCCGCACCTGGACGCCGCGTACCGGTTCGCACGCTGGCTATCGCAGTCACCTGCCGATGCGGATGACATCCTTCAGGAGGCGATCTTGCGCGCGTTTCGGGGGTTTGACGCTCTGCGGGGGTCCGATGCGAAGGCGTGGCTGCTGGCGATCGTGCGAAATTGCCATTTGACCGCGCTCGAGCAGCAACGCCGGCGCGCCTCGGTGCCGCTTCCGGAGGAGCACGATGCAGAGGACGGCCGCGCCCTGGTCGCGGCCACGCCCGACCCGGAGAGTGCTTCAATTCGCAGGGACGAGCAGCGGACGCTGGATCGGCTCCTGTCGGCATTGCCGGAAGAGCAGCGCGAGATTTTGATGCTGCGGGAGATCGAGGAGATGGACTATCGCGAAATTGCTGCGGTCATCCACATACCGATCGGCACCGTGATGTCTCGTTTGGCGCGGGCACGGGCGGCGCTCAAGGCGCGATGGCTCAAAGAGACCGCAGGAGCACCGCATGCCGTGCGATGAATCGCTGCGGGTGCAGGCGCTCTTCGACGGGGAGCTCGACGCGATCCGCGCCGCGGAAGTCGAGCGCCATTGTGAGGCCTGCGCCGAGTGCCGTGAGCTATGCAACGACCTGAAACAGGTGCGCATCGCGCTGCGCCAGGATTCGACCTACGAGACGGCTCCGTCGGCGCTGCGCGCCCGGATCATGCGGGCGCTCGATGGGGCAAGCGCCGCAAATGGCTCGCAGGCAGCTGCAAACAAGGCGCTCGCGGACTGGCGCTCGCGGCCGTTCTGGAACGGCGTGTTCAGCGCCATCGGCGGCACCGCGATCGCCGCCGGCCTCGTATTCCTTTTCCTGGCGCCGCCGGCCTCCAATTTACTTCTCAATGACCTGGTCAGTGCCCACGTGCGCTCGTTGATGCCGGATCACCTGATCGATGTGGCATCCACCGACCGGCACACGGTCAAGCCGTGGTTCGCGGGGCATGCCGATGTATCGCCGGTGGTCGCGGACTTCGCGCAACAAGGGTATCGACTCGTGGGCGGCCGTGCGGATTACCTCGATCATCAACGCGCCGCGGTGGTGGTCTATCAGCATGGCGCGCATGTCATCAACGTGTTCAGCTGGGCGGCGACCCCAACCGGTTTGCCGAAGCGTACCACCCGCAATGGGTATCACTTGAGCTTCTGGGGCGCGGGCAATCTCGTGTATTGCGCCGTCTCGGATGCCGGCTGGGGCGAGATCGATGGGTTGGTGCGGTTGCTGCAGAATCTCGACACCCACGACAACGCCGGATAGCAATGGAATAAATCGCTCCGACCGGAAGTCCTCTCGCCGTACCGCAACCGAGGAGAGGGAGATGTCGGAAAAAGTGGAGTCGCAAACCTACACGAAGGCGGCCATCGCCATCCATTGGGCGATGGCGGCTTTGATCTTGCTGAATTTATCCGTGGGCTTTCTCATGGAGACCTTGGCCAACCCCAGTCCGCAGCGCAATAACGTGCTCTTCTACCATGCCTCGATAGGAATTCTGATTTTCACGCTGGCGGTATTTCGACTCGGCTGGCGGTTCACCCACCAACCCCCGGTTTTGCCCGCGAGCATCTCAAAATCGCAACGAGCCGCCGCCCACGTCTTGCACTGGATCTTGTACGTGCTGATGTTCGTCCAGCCGCTCTCGGGCTATGTGCACCGAATGGCGGGCGCTCATCCGGTGAGCTTTTTCGGGCTGTTCAATCTGCCCGTGTTGATCGGCAAGAACGAAGCGCTGCGGCTGCTCACGGACGCCATCCACGACGGCGGCGCAGTCATCCTCGCGGTTCTGGTCGCCGGGCACATCGGGGCAGCGCTGAAGCATCGCTTGCTCGATCGGGATTCGGTGCTGCAGCGCATGACTGCTTGAGGGATGCGCTAATCCAGCGGCCACTGGACCGACGTGGACACCGTGACGGGATCCTCGGTGGCGGAACCGGGCGGACGCTCGGGGTGTTCGACTTCCCGCCACCAAGGCTCGACGGACCCGGCATGGGCCGGTTCCACCGGTTGGCCGAGCCGGGGCATGAGCAACTGCGCGCCGGTGCGGGGCGCGAACTCCAGCAAGCGTTCCGCCGGTTGGTCCCAGGCGTGCATCGCCAGCGCAAAGGTACCCCAATGCACCGGCATGAATATCCCGCCCAACATGGCGTGCGCCTGCAGCGCATTCTCCGGCCCCAGGTGAATATCGCCCCAACTCGGATGAAAGGCGCCAATTTCCAGCATCACGACATCGAAGGGGCCGAGCTTCTCGCGGATGGATCGATACTCCGTCGTCAGACCCGTATCTCCACTGAAGAACACGGAGTGATTCGGCGAGCGAACCGCTATCGATGACCACAAGGTCGCATTGCGGTCCTTGAACCCGCGCCCGGAAAAATGTTGCGACGGCGCGGCGGTCAGGACAATTTCGGAATGGGACACTCTGCAGGAGTCCCACCATTCCAGCTCGGTGATGCGCTCGGGCTGCACACCCCAATATTCCAGGTGAGCTCCGACGCCGAGCGACGTCACGAACGGCACGCCGGTTTTGGCCAGTGCGCGGATGGTGGGGTAGTCGAGATGATCGTAGTGGTCGTGCGAGATCACGACCACATCGACGGGCGGCATTTCACGCAGCGTGACGGGTACCGGCTGAAATCGCTTCGGTCCGACGAGCACGGACGGCGAGGCACGGGGGCCCCAGACGGGATCGGTGAGAATGCGTACGCCGTCAATCTCGATCAACATCGTGGAGTGCCCGAGCCAGGTGACTCGCAAACCGCTCTGCGGCTTCCTGTCCCAGATCTCGAGCGGGTTCATCGAGGGCAACGGTGCGGGCGGCACCCGTCGTTCGCCGCCGAACATGAAATCCTTGAGAGAGGGCATGGGCACCGACGAATCGCGCAAATTCGGCAGAATCGGATGCACGTTCTGAAAGCGATCGTTTACCCAGAGGGGCGATGCCTTGATGCGTTCGAGGCGCGCACCCTCGGCGCGTGTACCCAGTGATTTCACCCCCGCAGTTTAGCATCGACCTCAGGCGGGAAGCGCCCCGGCAGGCGACTCGTCGATTAGCCGGACAAATCCGTCAAGGAAGCGACGACCGCGCGCTTGAACGGCGGCAGGCGGTCCGCCAGCCTGAGACCCACCGTGCGTACCAGCGTGTGAAGCGGCCGGGCATCGGTGTACAGACGCACCACGGCGTTGGTCGCGAGGTACAAGGGGCGCGCGCCCCGGTGGTGGGCCGCTTCGTAGCGTCGCAGCACCGCCAGCGATCCGATGTCGAGCCCGGCGGCGGCGGCCCGGCCGAGTTCCGCCGCCAGGCGCTCGAGACTTTGCAATCCGAGATTGAAGCCATGCGCCGTGACCGGGTGCATCCCGACGGCTGCATCGCCGATCAACGCGCAGCGCTCGGTGACGAAGTGGCGCGCGTACGCGGCAACCAGCGGATAGCTGTGTCGGGAACTGCAGAGCTGCATCGCCCCAAGCCGGTGCTCGAAGCGTGCCTCCACGGTGCGCGCGAATTCCTGGGGGTCGATTTCCATCAACCGGCGCGCCTCGGCGGCCGGGACCGTGATCACGACCGAGGATGTTCGATCATTCAACGGCAACAGCGCCAGTGTGCCCCGCTCCTGAAACCACTCCCAGGCGGTCTGCTCGTGCGCCACCGCGTGGCGCATGCGGCAGACGAGCATGGTCTTGCCGAAGTCGAGCATGTCGGCCGCGATGCCGACGGCGCGGCGGGTGTCGGAAAAGCGGCTGTCCGCGGCAATGAGCAGGCGCGCGTGCACGGCGCCGTGCGGCGCCAAGCGCACGCTCACGCCGGACGCCGTGATCTGCACATCCGCCACCTGCCGCTCGCACAACAGCTGAATGCGCGGGTTCCCGGCGGCCTTGACATGCGCGGCGCGCCGGATCGACTGGTTGGGAACCAGCAATCCCAGGGAGCCGCTCCCGGCATTCTGCCGGTCGAAATGCAGCCGATGGGGCGACCGCCCCGTCATCACCAGCGCATTTTCGAGCGGCGAAATGTCCTCGCTGGCAATGCCGGCCCAGACGCCGATCCGTTGCAGCGTCTGCACCGAACGGTGCGTCAGGGCAATCTCGCGCCCATCGAATTCCGGCTCGGCGATCGAACGTTGCGCCTGCCGCTCGACCACGCAGACTCGATGTCCCTCCCCGGCGAGCTTGAGCGCACAGCAAAGGCCTGCGGGCCCGGCGCCGATGATGAGGGCATCGGCGGTGGCGATCTCAATCGGCAGGACGTCTTTCTGCATGTGCTCCCCCATGGAATACCCTGCGTAACTCGGCAATCTGCACGATCTCGACCCGCTTGGCTCGAACCTTGATCAACTGCCGCCGGGCGAGTTCGCTGAAGCAGCGGCTCACCGTCTCGCTGCGCAGCCCCAGATAATCCGCAATGTCGTCGCGGTTCATGCCGAGGCGCAGCTCGCGTCCGTGGGCTCCGCGCAGTTGCAGACGTCCGCACACATTCAACAAAAATCCGGCGACCCGCTCGTGCGCCTCCTTGTCGCGGATCAGGGTGAGCGAATCCCGCGCCGCCGCCCCCGCCTTCGCGATCAATCGGGTGAGCTCGATGGTCGCGGCAACGGAAGTGGCGCACATCTGGCTGAAGGCGCCCAGCGGCACGGCGCAGATGAACGAGGGCTCCACCGCGACGCCGGTGGTTTTGCTCACCGGCACTCCCAGGCATTGCAGGCTCAACATTTCTCCGGGGAAGGAGAAGTGGATGACCGAGCCGTGACGGCCGCTGGCTTCGTCCAACTCCTTGATACAGCCGCTGCGGACCATGTAGAGGGACTCCACCCGCTCTCCGGACCGGTAGAGCGTCATGCCGCGCGGTATCCGCATGCGCCTGATGCGCAGCCCGCGCCTCATCCGCTCGCTGGCATTTGCCAGGCGACCCGGGAAACACATCCGCCACAGGCCGCACAGCTCGCATCCCACGCGCTTTCCCTCATGCATCATCGATGCACCGGAGCCCGAACCGGCCGAGTATGCGCGCGCAGCGCCCAACCGGATCCGCCGGAAACTGATCCAGATCAGAAATCGGGTGGCTCCCTGGACTTAGGCTCGTGGGATAGGCCCATTTTTCCACGACGGGAGCGATCATGAGTTCACCCGTAGCCAACGCTCTATCGGATGCCGTTCTCGACGAGCTCATCCACCGCCTGGCCCCCGTCATGCCGGAGTCGGAGATCGTGGCGAACTGGCCTGACCTTGGGCAGATTCTGCTGATGAAGGCCGACCAGGATGCCGAGATCGTGGCTCATAACTACCAGGTACCGCTCATTACCGCAGGCATCGCCGATTTCGTCGGCGACTCGCTCGCGATGGCGCGCTTCGCCGCGACCTCGAGGGCCGGCACCATCATCGTCTGCGGCGTGCATTTCATGGCCGAAACGGTCAAATTGCTGTGCCCCGACAAGCGCGTGCTGCTGCCGAATCTGAACGCGCGCTGCTCGTTGGCGGATTCGATCAACGCAGACTACGTCCATGCGCTGCGCATTGCCTATCCGGATTTACCGGTGGTCGCCTACGTAAATACGTCGGCCGAGGTCAAGGCCGAATCCGACATCTGCTGCACCTCGGCCAACGCCGTCGACGTGGCCCGCCGCCTGGCGGTGCCCCGCATCATCATGGTGCCCGACCGCCATCTGGCGGGTTATGTCGCGCGCAAAACCGGCATCGAGGTGGTGAACAGCGGCGGCGAGTGCGAAGTCCACGCGAAATACTCCGGCGCCCAGATCGCGCAGTTCCGCCGCGAACGCAATGCGACCGTGCTCGCGCATCCGGAATGCTCCGAGGATGTCCAGCAACGGGCCGATTTCGTGGGGTCGACGTCCGCGATGATTCAGTACCTGCATAAAACTCGCCCGCGCCGGGTGCTGCTGCTGACCGAATGCTCCATGGCCGACAACATTTCGATCGATCTGCCGGGCATCGAGTTTCTGCGCCCGTGCAATTTGTGCTCCTACATGAAGTCCATCACCCTGTCGGGCGTTGCGCGCTCGCTGCAGGATGGTTGCAACGAAATCGAGATCGCCCCGGAGATTGCCGGCCGCGCCCGCCGTGCGGTCAGGCGCATGCTGGACGTGTAGGGCGCTACGGGGTGCGCTGGCGCGGGGGCAGGTGCACGACGAGCCCGTCGAGGCGATCGTCGAGCCGGATCTGGCAGGCGAGCCGGCTGACGCTGCGCCGCTCCAGCACGCGCTTGAGAGTGTCCTGCTCATTGTCCGACGCGGCCGGCAGGCGGCTCAACCAGTCGGCGGCCGGATAGCAATGACAGGTCCCACACGCGCACATGCCCCCGCAGAAGCCGACGATGCTGGGGACATCGTGGGTGATGGCGGCCTCCATCAGGGTGGTGCCCTCGGGCGAATTGACCGCCAAGGGCACCCCGTCGGCATCGATGAACGTCACCTCGACCATGCCGCAGGGATACACCCGGCCGGCCGCGGGCGCCATCCCACCGGCGCCGTGAAAACTACGTATATCGCGGGCCCGGCTGGCCGGACCACAATCGCCGTTCGACGGTTTCGCGTGGATGATCCATGATTCCTCTGCAGCAACCCGCACTCGGCCACATCCCCGGTCCCGGTGAGCCATTCGACCTGGGCGACACCGGGGAATCGCTGGAGCGGCTGCGCGCCTACCTGCGTGATTACGGCGATTTCTTCCGGGTGTTTTCGCCGCGACGGGGATCCTTCACCTACGTCGTGAACCACCCCGAGGCGATCAAGCGGGTGCTGCTCACCAACCACCGCAATTACACCAAGGGCGTGGGCACCGACCAGATTGCGATTCTGCTCGGGCGCGGCATCATGACCAGCGAGGGGGCGCTCTGGCAGCGTCAGCGCCGGATGCTTCAGCCCGCGTTCCACCGGCGTATCATCGACCTGTTCGGTTCCCTGCTTGCCGGCGTGACGGCGCAGTACGCCGAGCGTTGGCGGGAGCTCGCGCGCCGGGGTGAGCCCGTCAACATCACCGAGGCGGCCAGCGAGCTCACGCTCGACATCAATCTTTGCGCGATTTTCGGCACCGATCTTGCGGTCATCCGCGAGCGCTTCGGCGCCAATCCGTTCTCCATCGTGCATACCGACAGCAATCGCGACCTGAAATTCGCCTATCGAATCCGTTCGCTCGCCGGCATCGTGCGCGAGCTGATCGACCGCCGCCGCTCGCATCCGACCGAAGAGCACTTCGATTTCTTTGGAATGGCGCTCGGCGCGCGCGACAAGGAGACGGGCGAGACCATGACGGAGAAGCAGCTCATCGACGAAGTGTTGACGCTCGTGGTCGCGGGTCACGAGACGACGGCGACGGCGCTGACCTGGGCCTGGTATCTGCTCGGCAGACATCCCGGGATCCAGGAGGAGCTCGCCGCCTCGGCCCGCGAGCTGCCGCCGGACACCACGCTGGGCATCGACGAGATCGAGGCGTGGACCTGCGGTCAACAGGTCGTGAAGGAAAGTCTGCGGCTCTGCCCGCCGGGGTGGCTCATGACCCGGCGCACCATCGAGCCCGACGTGCTGCGGGGTTATGCGATTCCGGCCGGCACGGATGTCTTCATCAGCCCGTTCTTCATTCATCGTCATCCGGCTCATTGGGCGGACCCCGAACGCTTCGACCCGCATCGCTTCAACGAAGCAGACAATGCGGCGCGCAACCGCTTCGCCTACATTCCATTCGGCGTGGGGCCGCGGCATTGCATCGGCGAAAGCCTCGCGATGTACGAGATCGCGACCCACCTCGCGGTCATGTCGCGGCACTTCCGCCTCACCCCGCTCTGCGATCAGGAGCCGCACATCGAGGCGCGGATCAACTACCGCCTGCGATCGGATCTGCTCATGCACGTGGAACTGCGCTGACGTCAGTCGGTACCCGGCAGGATGAGCGCGGCCGGCGCGCGGCGACGGGAAGCGCCCCCGAATGCGTAATAGAGCACCCCCGGTACGATCAGACCCACGATCCACGAGATGTCGACCCCGCCGAGCGGCTCCACCAGGGGACCCGTGTAGAACGCCGTCGCCAGGAACGGGATTTGAACCAGGATGCCGATCAGGTAGATCACGATGCCGGTCATGTTCCATCGGCCGTAGCGCCCGTCGGGATCGGATAACGCCGGGACGTCGTAGCGCGACCGGGTGAAGCAATAGAAATCGACCAGGTTGATCGCACTCCACGGCGTGAACACGGCGAGCAGACAGAGGATGAACGACTCGAATGCCTTGAGGAAGGAGTGTCGGCCGGTCAATGCGAGAAGGGCCGAGACGCCGACCATCGAGATGATATAGAGGAACCGGTGCGCCACCGAGATCTTGAGCCCGCGCCGAAAGCCGCTCACCACCGTCGCCATCGACATGAAACTGCCATAGGCGTTCAGCGAGGTGACCGTCACCTTGCCGAACGCGATGCTGAAGTACAGGAGTCCCGCCACCGCGCCCGTGGAACCGAGACTCACGATGTACGCCACCTCGTGATGCTCGAATTGCTTGCCGGCGAGCGCCGCGGCCAGCACCCCGAAAGTCATCGAGACTTGCGAGCCGATGACCGACCCGAGCCCCACGGCGGTGAACACCCCGGCCACCGAGGTGTTCCGCGGCAGATAGCGCGAATAGTCCGCCACGTACGGCCCGTAGGCGATCTGCCACGACGCCGACAGGGACATCGCCAGCAAGAATTGGCCCAACGAAAAATGCCGGTTGGCGAGCAGCACCGACACATCCTGGGACGCGCACAGTCTGCTGAACATATATAAGAATGCGGCAATGCCGACGACGCTCGCAATCCGCCCGAGCAGGTGAATGAATCGGTACCCGAGCAGCGTCGAGGCCACGATGAAGCAGCTGAAGATCACGATGCCGGCGCCGTCGCCGACGTGCAGAAGCTCGCCCACCGCCTGCCCGGCCAATACGCAGCCGCTGGCCGAGAAGCCGATGTACATGAGGCATACCGCGATGATCGGGATGACCGCGCCATAGACGCCGAATTGGACGCGGCAGGAGATCATCTGCGGCAAGCCCAGCTGCGGACCTTGGGCGGCGTGCAGCGCCATGACGCTGCCGCCGATCAACTGACCCAGCACGAGCGCCACCAGCGACCAGAACACGTCGCCGCCAAACACCACGGCGAGGGCACCCGTGACGATCGCCGTGATCTGCAGATTGGCGGCGAGCCACAGCGTGAATTGACTGGCGAGCCAGCCGTGGCGTTCCGCGTCGGGCACGTAGTCTATCGATCGAACCTCGATCGACTTAGGCACCGCCTGGGGAGCGTTCGAGCCTGTCATCCGGTCGGATGATACGCCCAGAGGAGAGCCGGAGTTGAATGACACTGCCGCAGGCAGGGATCTTCGGGATCGCACGGCACGGCCCCCGTTCGACCGCCTATAATCCACCGATGCCCCCGCATTCCACCCAGAACGTCATTTTCGATTTCGGCGGCGTGCTGGTGCGCTGGAAGCCGCAGGAGATCATCGATGATTTCTACCAGGACGAGGCGCTTCGCGCGCAGCTCCGCGAACAGGTGTTCCAGCATCCCGACTGGTTGGAGATGGACCGGGGTACCCTGGAGGATGCCGACGCCGCGCAGCGCTTCGCGGCGCGCATGAACCGTCCGGCGGCCGAAATGCTCGATTTACTGCAGCGGGTGAAGGAGCACCTGGTACCCCTGCAGGCCTCGCTCGATCTGGTGAACGATCTGGCGGAGCGCGGAATTCCCGTCTATGGGCTTTCCAACATGGCGAGCTCGACGTTTCAGCATTTGAAGGAGCGGCATGCGATCTGGGATGTCTTCCGCGGCATTGTCATCTCGGGTCACATCCAGCTGGTCAAGCCGGATCCGCGCATCTTCGAGCACATCTCGAAGACCTACGGACTCGCGCCGGGAGCGACCGCGTTCATCGACGACCTCGAAGCGAACGTCCGGGCGGCCGCGCGTCACGGATTCCGGGGCATCCGCTTCGAGAGCGCCGCGCAAAGCCGCGCGGAGCTCGAGGCGTGGCTCGACACGGGAGTTGCATCATGATGCGCAAGATTCTTGCAGGCTGCGCGCTGGCGCTGCTCGCCGCCGGCCCGTCGCTCACGCTCCGTGCGGCCCGCGCGGCCGCCCCCCAGCACCCATCGCAGGCCCCGGGGTACTATCGGATGATGCTCGGCGATATCGAGATCACCGCGCTCTCCGACGGCACCTTTCCCCTGAAGGTGAGCGAGGTTATTACCGGCATCGCGCCGCAAGAGCTCGCCGCCGCGCTGTCCCGCTCGTTCCTCACCGACACCGTCGAGGAGTCGGTGAACGCGTTTCTCATCAACACGGGATCGAAGCTCGTGCTCATCGACACGGGCGCCGGATCGTATTTCGGGCCGACGCTGGGCAGGCTGCAGGCGAGCCTGAAGGCTGCCGGCTATCGTCCGGACCAGGTGGATGAAATTTACATCACCCACCTGCATGGAGACCACATCGGCGGCCTCGTCCAGGGCGGCAAGGCCGCCTTTCCCAACGCCGTCGTGCGCGCCAGCCAGAAGGAGGCGGACTACTGGCTGAGCAAGGCGGCCCGCGACGCGGCGCCGCAGGATGCGAAGGAGGGCTTCGATCATGCCCTGCAGGCGTTGCAGCCCTACGTCTCGGCCGGGCGCTTCAAACCGTTCGGCGAGCCTTCGAGCGGCGGCCCTTCGAGCGGCGGCCCTTCGAGCGGCGATCCTTCGGGCGGCGAGGTAACGCTGATCCCCGGCATCCGAGCGGTGCCGTCGCCCGGCCATACGGCCGGACACACGGTCTATCTGGTGCAGAGCCAGGGACAGACCCTGATGTTCTGGGGCGACACTATGCACGTCGCCGCCTTGCAGTTCCCGGATCCGTCAGTCACCGACGCCTACGATGCCGACGCCGCCGCCGGGACGGCGCAGCGCAAGAAAATCTTCGCGGATGTGGCGGAGCACCGCTATTGGGTGGCAGGTTCGCATTTGTCGTTTCCCGGCATCGGACACCTGAGGTCCGCGGGTGCCGGCTACACCTACGTGCACTCGAATTACACCTCGATGCAGGGCATCGGCGGCGAATAGCGCCCGGAGGCACTGATCAGGGGGTGGTTCGCGCGCGCAGGATGTCGGCGAGATTCACGGTCGACTGGATCTCGCGCAGCATCGCGTGCCAGCGATCCGCGCCCGTGCACAGCTTGCCGATGGCCTCGGCCGATGCTTTCCATCCGTGATAAAGCCCGTCGACGCGTTCGGAAATCAGCGATTCGCCGAGCTGTAGCTGCTCGAGCGCCTTGTCGAACCAGGTTTTGTCGAGATCGTGCTGCATGCAGGAAAGTCTATGTCCATTTAACAGTGTGCCGCAATTGTCGGCGTATCCAGACAGCGCTAAGCATCGTTCACGTCGATGACGGTGCGTCCGCGGATTTCCCCGCGCAGAATTTGCGCCGCGATGCGCGGTACGTCGGCGAGCGGCGCGACCTCGGTGATCGCATCGAGCTGGTCGAGCGGCAGATCCTTGCGCACCCGGTCCCAGGCCTGAATGCGCCGCGCGATCGGACACATCACCGAATCGATGCCGAGCAGATTCACGCCGCGCAGGATGAACGGGATGACGGTGACATCCAATTGGCTGCCGCCGGCGAGCCCCACGGCGGCAACCGACCGGCCGTAGCGCGTTTGAGCGAGAACCCTCGCCAAGGTGTTGCCGCCGACCGAGTCGATGCATCCCGCCCAGCGCTCGCCCTCGAGCGGACGCTTGGCCGTCTCGGCGAAGGGCGCACGATCGATCACGGACGCCGCCCCGAGCTTCTCGAGATAATCCTTCGCCTGCGGCCGCCCGGTGGAGGCGACCACCTGAAATCCGAGCTTGGCGAGCAGCGCGACCGCCACAGACCCCACCCCGCCGGCCGCGCCCGTGATCAACACTTCGCCGGCGCTCGGCGCGAGGCCGTGATCTTCGAGCGCCATGACGGCCAGCATCGCGGTCAAGCCGGCGGTTCCAACGGCCATCGCCTGGCGCGTGCTGAGCCCCAAGGGAAGCGGTACCAGCCAATCGCCGTTGACCGAGGCTTTCTGGGAGAAGCCGCCCCATTGCACCTCCCCGACCCGCCACCCGGTGAGCACGACCGGGTCGCCCGGCTTGTGCGCCGGATGGGCGCTGTCGATCACGGTGCCGGCAAAATCGATGCCGGGCACATGCGGATAGCGCTTCACCAGTCCCCCTTGGCCGGTGACCACCAAGCCGTCCTTGTAGTTGACCGTGGAATACTCCACGGCCACGAGGACGTTGCCCGGCGGCAGGCTCGCCTCATCGATGGTTTGAAGGGAGGCGCTGACGGTGCCGCCGTTGCTGTCGACTACGAGTGCTTTGAACATACCGGTCAATGGACCACGAGTAGCCGCAACAATTCAAGTTGATTGCGCCCGCCCGCCCGTTGGTGCAGCCTTGGCCCTCATGCAGGTCCCCGAAGCCTTGGAGCGCGCCCGCGCCCTGGCAGCCCAAGCGGACGACGAGGGCGCGAAGCGCGCGTATCTCGAGCTGCTCGCGCGGGACCCCACGAATTTTTTCGCGCTCAATGAGCTGGGCACCCTCGCGCTCGCCGGAGGTTTCCGCTCGGCGGCGCGCACCGCCTATAGCCAGGCCATCGCACATCACCCCGGCAACAAGATCGCGCGGGTGAACCTCGCCAATGTGCTGCGCGAGGACGATGACCCGAGCGGCGCGAGAGTGCACTACGAGGCGGCGCTCGCCATCGATCCCGACCTGCCTGAAGCGCATCGGGGCATGGCCTGGGTGCTCACCGAGCTCGGCCTCGGGGGCGCGGAGCATCATCGTGAGCGGGGTTTCACGGGACACGTCCTGGTGACCCAACCGTATCGCGGGGTGGGCGCGGGCGTGCCGATCCTGCTGCTCGTGTCCGCGCTCGGCGGCAACATCCCGACCCGGCTCTGGATCGACGACCGGCGATTCACCATTCATGCGCTCTACACCGACTATGCCGACCCCGCTGTCGAGCTGCCCCGGCACGATCTGGTGGTGAACGCGATCGGCGATGCCGATCTTTGCGCGGACGCCCTCGACCGGGCGCAAGCGCTCCTCGCCCGCAGCACGGCGCCGGTCATCAATCCCCCGGCGCGCGTGCGGCCGACCGGCCGCGCCGACAATGCGCAGCGCTTGGGCGCAATCCCGGGGGTCATCGTGCCCCGCATCGACCGGGTATCCCGTCGGGAGCTCGGGCAGCTTCGCTATCCGCTGCTGCTGCGCAGCCCCGGCTTCCACACCGGCCGGCATTTCGTGCACGTGCCGAGCCTGGCGGTCGCGCGCGAGGCGGCCGGTTCGCTCGCCGGGGAGGAGTGGCTCGCGATCGAGTACCTCGATGCGCGCGGGACCGACGGCATGGCGCGCAAGTATCGGGTGATGTTCATCGACGGCCGGCTGTATCCGCTGCATCTGGCCGTCTCCGCGGACTGGAAAGTGCATTACTTCAGCGCAGACATGGCGCGCAACGAGCGCTTTCGCGACGAGGAACGGCGGTTTTTGCAGGACATGCCGGGCGTGCTCGGGGCGCGCGCCCTGCAGGCGCTGACGGCCGTCGCGGCCGTGCTGGACCTCGACTACGCGGGAGTGGATTTCGCGCTGTCGGCCGACGGCTCGGTGCTGCTGTTCGAGGCGAACGCCACGATGGTGGTGTTCCCGCCGGGACCCGAGCCGCGATGGGATTATCGGCGGGCGGCCATCGACGCCGCGTTGCAGGCCGCAACACGCATGCTCGACCGCCGTCTCGCCGCGCCTGACCCCGCCCGCGTCTAGCCCGGCAGCAGCATGCACAGCGCCGCGGCGCCCATGACGGCGGTGCCGATCCAGCTCAGGATCACGAGCGGCCGGCCCGCCGGAAACTCTCCCATCACCGACTGCTTGGACGCCAGCAGGATGATGACCGCCATCAGCGGCACGGCGACCACCCCGTTGATCACGGCGCTATAGAAGAGCGCTTTCATCGGATTCAGGGGGGAGTATTGAATCAACAGCGCGGCGAGCACGCTGACCGCGAGCACGCCGTAGAACGCGCGCGCTTCGCGCGGACGGCGCGCCAGGCCGTAGCGCCATCCCATCGCCTCGGCGAGCGCATAGGCGCCGGATCCCGCGAGCACGGGTACGCCGAGCAATCCCACGCCCAGGATCCCGAGCGCGAACAGCATGAAAGCGAAATTGCCGGCGAGCGGCCGCAGCGCCCCCGCCGCCTGGGCGGCGCTCTGGATGTCGGTGACACCGGCCACGTGCAGCGTCACCGCGGTCGCCAGGATGATGAAATACGCGGTGAGATCGGAGTAGAACATCCCCGTCCAGGTATCCCAGAGAATGCGGCTGCGCTCGCGCGGCCCGCAGGCGGGGTCGCGGACCAGCGCGCGGGCGCCGAGCGCCTCCATGTCCTCCACCTCCTGCGAGGCCTGCCAGAAGAACAGGTACGGGCTGATGGTGGTGCCGAACACTCCGACCACCACCGCCGCCGCGGCGGCATTGGGCGCGAATCGCGGAAAGACGGTGCGTCTTGCGACCTCCCCCCAGGGGACGTGAACGACGAACAGCACTGCCGCGTAGGCGAGCAGCGAGAGGGTCAGCCATTTGAGGATGGCGACATATCGGTTGTAGGGCACGCAGATCTGCAGCGCCAGCGTGACCGCGACGAACAGCGCCGTCATCAGGTGACGGTCGATGTGCGTCACCAATTCCGCGACTTCGCCCATCGCCGCGAGATCCGCCGAAATATTGAACACATTCGCGACCAGGAGGGCCAGCACGACGCATTTCAGGACCGCCGGCGGAAACGCGGTTTTGATGTTGGCCGCGAGCCCCTGGCCGGTGGTGCGCCCGATCAACGCGCAGAGCGTCTGGATCGCGGACATGAGCGGATAGGCGAGCGGCATGGTCCAGAGCATGTTGAGGCCGAACTGCGCGCCGGCCTGCGAATAGGTGGCGATGCCGCTCGGATCGTCGTCGGCGGCGCCGGTGATGAGGCCGGGGCCGATGCGTGCGAGGGGATGCCGCCGCACACGATCCCAGAGGCTGGCGCCGTTGTTCGGCGTGCGCGCGCTCACGGCTCCGGGGATGTCGGTCATGGCTGCGAGCATAGTCTGCAGTTGGGATTGCCGGAGAATTGTTTTACATTCCAGCCATGCAAACGCCCGGCGACGCAACGCTCCTGGCCGCCGACGAACCGCCTCCCGTGCTCGAGGAGCGCCGGCAGGGCAGCTCGAATATCGTCATCGTGGTCGATCACGCCGGTGCGCGGATTCCGCGCAGCCTGGGTGATCTCGGCCTGCCGCCCGTGGAACTGCGGCGGCACATCGCCTGGGACATCGGCGCGCTCGGCCTCGCCCGCGCCGTGTCCGAGGCGCTGGATGCACCGCTGGTCGCGCAAAACTATTCGCGCCTGGTGATCGATTGCAATCGAGATCCGCAAACCCCGACCTCGATCCCCGAGATCAGCGAATGGGTGGTCGTGCCCGGTAATCTCGAGCTGAGTGCCGCAGCGGTCGCCGCGCGCCGCGCCGAGGTGTTCGAGCCGTATCATGCCCGTATCCGCTCGCTGTTGGACGAGCGCCAGGCGGCCGGACGCCCCACCTTTCTGGTCGCGCAGCACACCATGACGGACGTGTACAAGGACGCCCGCCGCGAGATGCACGGCGCGGTGCTCTACAACCGGGATCGGCGCTTCGCGGGCCTCGTGCTCGACATGTTCCGGCGCGAGCCGGGGTTGATCTTCGCGGACAACGAGCCCTATTTCGTCAGCGACGAGACCGACTATTCCATCCCGATGCACGGCGAGCGGCGCGGGCTGCCGCATGTGGAAATCGAGATTCGCCAGGATCTGGTGCGCGAGGAAGCGGGACAACGCGAATGGGCGCGGCGGGTCGCGGCGGCGCTCGCGGCCGCGGAGGCCGCCTTTTTGGGCACAGCCGGGTAGCGCGGTCGCGGTCAGCGCAGCACGGTACTGCCCGTGATGCGATCTCCCGCTTTCATCCCCGCCGGACAGCCGCCCAGGTAATGCTGCTCCTGCAGCACGTGCTCGTCGGTCCTGCCCTTGTAGGGTGGCGAGTAGGTGGCATAAGACTCCGAGCGCGTCGAGATCATGCTTTCGTAGGTGTAGGTCCCCTTGGAGACGATCATGGTCCCATCCACGCTGCAGCTCGATGACGACGCGAAGCGTCCGCCGCCCAGGTCGTCGAACGAGGTGGTGCAGCCCTTGGCATTCTTGACGAGCGCGTCCATGGCGCTGTCGTAGGCGTGGCTGCGGCAGAGCTGATACTTGAAGTCGGTGCGTTTGCTGCCGGGGTTCAGGATGCTCTGGCCGCTGATCTCCCACAGCCCCTCTTTGAGCGGCGGCGGATCGGCCGCGCGGGCGACCGACAGGAGAATGAGCGCGAAGCTCATCGGCAGCAGGGCTTTTGAATGGTTCATGTGCCTAGGATAGCCGCGGGGCCAACGGGAATGAAATGCCGCTGCGCCCGGGCCGCTTCAGGTCGTCGGCAAGTCGATGACCGCTTCCGACGCCGCGCGCTGCGCGCGCAGCGTCGCCGCGACGCGCTCGCAGGCCGCCATCACACGCAACACGTTCTCGCCGGCGACCTTGGCAATGTCCGGGTCCGACCAGCCGCGCCGCATCAGCTCTTCGAGCAGCGCCGGATAGCGGTCGACGGCGCCGAGACCCTGCGGACCCTCCGGGATGCCGTCGAAGTCGGAGCCGAGACCGACGTGATCGATGCCTGCGATCTCACGCACATGGTCGATGTGATCGGCGACCTGGGCGAGCGTCGTGACGGGCTTCGGGTGGTCTCGCTCCCAGCGCTCGAGGGCCGCCTTGGCGCGGTCCGGCTGCCCGATGTACAGGCCTCCGTAGGGCGGGCTCGAGTAGCGCGCGAGCTCCGCGGCGCGATCGGCATCCCACTGATTGCGCGCCGCCGACACATAACCCGGATTGAAATTCACCATCACCACGCCGCCGTTCGCCGCCACGAGCTTCAAAATATCGTCGGGAACGTCGCGGGGATGATCCACCAGGGCGCGCGCCGAGGAGTGCGAGAAGATCACCGGCGCCGCCGTCACCGCGAGCGCACGGCGCATCGTGTCCGGCGACACGTGGCTCAAGTCGACCAGCATGCCGAGCCGGTTCATCTCGCGCACCACCTCCTCACCGAAGGCGGTGAGACCGTGATGCGCCGGCGCATCGGTGGCCGCATCGGCCCAGCGCGTATCGAGCACGTGGGTGAGCGTCATGTAGCGCGCGCCGAGCTCGTACATCTGGCGCAGCACCGCGAGCGACTCGTTGATCTGATGGCCGCCTTCGATGCCGATCATCGAGGCGATCCTGCCCGCCTTGTGGATTCTGCGTACGTCCGCGGCCGTGTAGGCGATCTCGAAAACGCTCGGGTATTTCGCGGCCATGCGCTTCACGAGATCGATCTGCTCGATCGTGGTCTGCACCGCCTCGAAACCCTTGGTCTCCACCGGTACCCAGACCGACCAGAATTGACCGCCCACCATCCCCGCGCGCAGCCGGGGAATATCCGTCATCAACGCAGCCGAGTCCGCGGGCCTCGGCAGTTGCGAGGTGTCGGACGCCAGATCGATGTCGGACAGCCGCCCCTTGAAGCGCTCGCGGATCTCCCAGGGCAGATCGTTGTGGCCGTCGATCAAGGGCGTCTGTTTCAATACATGCACCACGCGTGAGTGATAGTCGGCGTCCGCGGGCGCGGCGGCGACAGTCGCGGCGAGCAGCGTCGCGGCGAAGCAAGGCGCCGCCCGCCACGCGGCGAGCAGTGCCCGCGCGGCGCGGGGCAGCGCCCGCGCGAGACCTGGGGCAGCGGCCGAGAACGGATGGGGAATACAGCTCTCCCTGGATGTTGCGCACCGAACGGTAACCTGCCGGTCACATTATGTCCATTCGCGAGCGCCCTGCGCACGACCGCGCGACGGTTTGACATAACTGCAAAGTATTTTGTCCTTCGCCTGACGTGAATTCTTAACTTGCGGGTTACCTCACAGATGTGGTCAAGTTTGAGCATTCACCAATCCGCAAGGATCGGTGCAACACACGTTGAAGGGGTAATCCAATTCTGCTGACCACTCGTCGGCTTGGGCGCCACGCCGGGCAATGACAGGCCGGCGCGCGCTCATCAAAAACACTTTGTCATGAGGGGATAGGTCGTGCTTCGTATATCAAAATCTCGATTTTTTTGGGGTGGCCTCCTCGCGGCCGCCACCGCGTGCGCAGGGACAATGCCGAGCGCAGCCGGCGCCGCGACACTTTCCGGCAACACGGCCGGATGGTTGAAGAACGCAAGCAAGGTGGGCGTTGCCTCCGGCACCGAGTCAGTGACCATCGCGCTGCACATGGCGCTCCCGAACACCGCCGGACTCAAGGCTTTCGTCAAGCAAGTCTCCACACCGGGCAGTGCGCAATATGGTCGCTATTTGACGAGCGATGAATTCGCCCAGCGCTTCGCGCCGAGTGCCGCTGATGTGAACGCAGCCAAAGCGCTGCTCGAGCAGGCTGGAATGACGGACGTTGAGGTGGGGCCGCACGGCGCCTATCTCACCGCCCGCGCAACCGTCAATCAGCTGCGCACGACCTTCAAAGTCACTCAGAACCTGTATTCCTATAAAGGAATGACACTCAGGGCCAACGCCGAGGAGCCGACGCTGCCGGACTCGTTGGCGAAGAAGGTGGTTTTCCTCGAGGGGCTGGATGACAGCGCATTGCTGCGCCAGCCGTACCACCGGTCCGCGTCGCAGGGCACGCTGGTCGCGCCCGCGGCCAGCAGCAGTGCAAGCCCGGCCGTGACCCCCCCTCCGGTGGCCGCGGGTAATCCCTCTCCGTATTGCAACACCGAGTTCGGTGCGAACGCGCAAGTGGCCACGCTCAGCACCGCCGCGGATGTGTACGGCGCCGCCATTCCGTGGTTGAACTGCGGATATACCCCGCGACAGATTCGGGCGGCTTATGGCTTGAACAAGACCACCTACGATGGAACGGGCGTGACGGTTGCGATCGTGGACGCGTACGCATCGCCGACCCTGTTGAAGGACTCCAACCGCTATGCCGTCAATCACGGGCTGCCCAAGCTCGTGCTCGGCGCCAATTTCTCGCAGATCATTCCCATCGGCATCTACAACGTGTCGCCGAATGAAACCTGCGGGCCTTACGGCTGGTGGACTGAGCAATCGCTCGATATGGCCGCGGTGCACGGCAGCGCGCCGGGTGCCAACATCCTGTTCATCGGTGCACGCGATTGCGGCACCTCGCTCGACGTGGCATTGGACAATGCGCTGTACAGCCACTTGGCGGATGTCGTCACCAACAGCTACGGGTACAACGGCGAGGCGATCGCGCCGGGTCAGCAAGCCTCGGACGACCAGGCGTTTCTCGCCGGGGCGGCGCAGGGCATGACGGTGCTGTTCAGTTCCGGCGATGATGGGGATCTGTCGCAGATCAACGGCGCCGCGTCGGGCGCGTGGCCGGCCACGAGTGCCTATGTCACCGGCGTCGGCGGCACGTCGCTCCTGCTCATGGATTCGAGCGGCACGAAGGCCGAATACGGCTGGGGCACCTATCGCGCCTTTTTGGCCGACGCCACCGTGAACAGCGCCGCGTCGGTGACCGATTCGGGCGTGAGCCAGACGAGTGCCTTCGGGTACACGTTCGACAATTTCTCCTTCTATGCGGGTTCCGGGGGCGGGATCAGCCTGCTCGAAGCGCAGCCGTCCTATCAGTCCTCCGCGGTGCCTCACTATCTGGCCACCTCGCTCAATCTCTCGAGCGGCGAGGTGGAGCCGCTGCCGAATGCTCAACGGGTCAGCCCGGACGTGGCGATGGATGCGGATCCCTACACCGGCTATCTGTACGGAGAAACGTTCACGATCGCCGGCAACGCGATTCTGGATCACGGCTGCACGCCGATTTCCAAGACTGAGGAGTATTGCGAGAACGCGGAAGGCGGCACCAGCCTCGCATCACCCTTGATGGCCGGCGTCATGGCCGTCATGAATCAGAAGCGGGAAGCGACCGGGACGGCCGAGATCGGATTCGCCAATCCATTGCTCTACAGCGTCGGAAGCCGCACCAACGGTGTTTTCACGGAGCCCCTGAACCAGATTGCGGCGCCGACGACTGCGGTGTCCGTGCTGCGCGGGTATGCATCCAATCTGAACGAAGTGCGGGTGGTGACGATCAGCTCCGTGCCGTTCTTGATCAGCATCACCACACCGTTCCCGCTGGAGGTTTGCGGTTCGCCCACCGTCTGCCTCGGTATCGACGATGTGTTCAATTTCACCTCGCTGTCGCCCGGGACCATCCCGCCCACGCCGGCCGGTTACAACGATGTGACGGGACTGGGCGTCCCCTGGGTGCCCACGCTCATCAACGAACAATAAGCGCTAGAAACGCACGATTAGGTCGATGATCGATTGGGGCGCCCCCTGCCGTCCGGTGGGGGGCGCCTTTTTCATGGCCGGGTCGACCACATAGGCGGGCGCCGACGGCGCCGGCCGACACCTCGCGGCGGCAGACGCCTCGAGCTAAAAATCAGCCCGTGCCGCCGGTCCAGGCGAAATTTCTCCATCCGGCCGTCCGCTCGGCTAGAATGCGCCGCCCATTCAGGCGCTCTTGAGTCATGCTTTCCACCTCCAATGTTGCCGTGCAGTTCGGCGCCAAGCCGCTGTTCGAGCAGGTCACGGTCAAATTCGTCGACGGCAACCGATACGGACTGATCGGCGCCAACGGCTCCGGCAAGTCCACGCTCATGAAGGTGCTGGGCCGCGATCTCGACGCGAGCGCGGGTGATGTGGTGCTGCAGACCGGGATGCGTCTCGGCAAGTTGAATCAGAACCAATTCGGCTACGAGGACCAGCGCGTCCTCGACGTGGTGATGCAGGGTCACGCCGAGCTCTGGAAGGCGATGAGCGAGCGCGACCTCATCTACGCGAACCCGAACGCCACCGACGCCGACTTCATGCGCGCGGCCGAGCTCGAGGCGGTGTTCGCGGAGTACGGCGGCTACGACGCCGAGGCGCGCGCCGGCAGCATTCTCACCGATGCCGGTATCGACGAGTCGCGCCACAACGGCCCGATGCGCGAAGTGCCGCCGGGCCTGAAACTGCGCGTGCTGCTCGCGCAGGCGCTGTTCTCGCAGCCCGATGTGCTGCTGCTCGATGAGCCCACCAACAATCTGGACATCCATTCGATCCGCTGGCTGGAGGGCGCGCTCAACAACTACGATGCGACCATGGTGATCATCAGCCACGACCGGCATTTCCTCAATCAGGTGTGCACCCACATCGCGGACCTGGACTACCAGCAGCTCAAGATCTATCCCGGCAACTACGACGACTTCATGCTCGCCTCGGTGCAGGCGCGGGCGCGGGTGGAGGCCTCGAACGCCAAGGCGCGCGACAAGATCTCGGATCTTCAGGAATTCGTGCGGCGCTTCTCCGCCAATGCGTCCAAGGCGCGGCAGGCGACCTCGCGCAAGAAGCAGCTCGAGAAGATCAAGCTCGAGGAGATCCGTCCTTCCTCGCGCCAGAATCCCTACATCCGCTTCGAACAGGCCAAGAAGCTGTATCGCTCGGCCGTCACGGTCGACAAGATCTCCTTCCGCTACCCGGGCCAGGATGCCGATGTGTTCACGGACCTCTCCTTCAACATCGAGGCCGGGGAGCGCGTCGCCGTCATCGGACCGAACGGTGTGGGCAAGACCACCTTGATGCGCTTGCTCGCGGGCGAGCTCACCCCCAGCGCCGGGCGCATCGTCTGGGTCGAGAACGCGCAGGTCGGCTACATGCCCCAGGATCCGCAGGCCGAGTTCGAGCCGCCGTGCGACCTCTTTACCTGGATGTCGCAATTCACCGGCAAGGCCGACGACGATCAGATCGTGCGGGCCACGCTCGGGCGGCTGCTGTTCTCGGGCGAGGAAACCAAGAAATCGGTCAGCGTGCTGTCGGGCGGCGAGAAGGGACGGATGATTTACGGCAAGCTGATGTTGTCGAGACCCAATGTGTTGCTGATGGACGAGCCCACCAACCACATGGACATGGAGACCATCGAATCGCTACAGATCGGTCTCGAGCATTTCGCGGGCACCCTGGTATTCGTGTCGCACGACCGCGAATTCGTGGGCGGTCTCGCCACCCGGATCATCGAGCTGAAGCCCGATGCGCGCATCACCGAATTCCGCGGCACCTACGACGAGTACTTGAAGTCGCAGGGCCTCGAGCCCTGATCGGGCTCGTGCCTGTCACCCGGTCCCGGTCGTGCCGACCAGCCGGCCGAGCAGTTCCGCGGCGCCGTTCCAGAACACCTGGATGCCGATGCAGAACAGCAGGAACGCGGACAGCCGCACGATGATGGTGGTGCCGGTCGCTCCGATGAAATCCGCGATGCGCGCCGAATGGCGATATAGCGCGTACACCAGCAGCGCGAGCAGCAGCACGGCGGCGAGGGTCTCCACGAAAAAAAACAGGATCAGCGTCGGATGCACCGTCGGCGGCCGGCCCGCGCCGATGGAGATCGCGACCGAGATCGTGCCGGGGCCGGTGGTCAGCGGCATGGTGAGCGGGTAGAACGCGAGCCGGCTCGGCGGCACATCGAAAGAGCGCGGATAGGCTGGGGCTTCGCTGCGGCGTTGTTCGGTGGCATCGGGCTCGGTGAGCATGCGCCACCCGGACATCGCCACGATGATGCCGCCCGCCACCCGCAGCACCGGGATCGAGATGCCGAAGAAGCTCAGCACGTAGGCGCCGACGTAGAGCGATGCCGAGACGATGCAAAACGCGTAGATCGCCACCCAACGCGATACCTGGGCGCGCATCTTGGGATCCATCCCCTGGGTCGCCCCGAAGAAGATGAAGGCGCCGGAGAGGGGATTGACGATCGAGAACAGCGCGCCGAAGGCGAGCAGGAACGTGGTCAATGGAGCGCTACCACCGATTCCGGCCGCGGGTCGCTATCGTGTCGTGGCGGCTCATGCGCCGGGGCGGATTCCATGATGCGCTCGAGAATCTCCGGTATTTCGAATATCGCACGATTGCGGATCTGCGCAATGCTAGCGCGAAACTCGTCCAGCCGATGGATTATCTCCATCGCCCCGTCGCGCACGAACTTGAACGACTCGAGCACGATGCCCGCTGCCTGCTCGCGCACCCAGTCGGTGTTGTAGCGCTCCTGCGGCATCGTCCAGGAATTGCGCACCACCACCACCGGCAACCCCTGCTGCACGGCCTCGCTGATGCTGCCCGGACCCGGTTTGCCGATGAAGAAGTCCGCAAGCTGCATGAAGTAACGGATCTGCGACGTGAAGCCGAGGACCAGGCGCGGCGCCCGGGAGGGCATGAGGCGCAGCCGCGCGGCCAGCTCCTCGTTGTGCCCGCAGATCAAAATGAGCTGGATGTCGTCGAGCCGCCGCGCAATGCTCGCCATGGTGCGCGACCCGTGGCCGCCGAACATCACGAGGCCGGTGGGCCGGTCGGGGTCCAGGCCGTGCCGGGCCCTCTCGGCGCGTCGATCCAGGGTCAACGGAGCGTAAAAGTCCGGCCGGATGATCATGCCCGATACGCAGTGCACCCGGTCCTCGCCATAGCCCATGGCATAGGCCTGGGCGGCGGCCCGCGGCGTGCCGCAGATGAAATGCTGGGCTTGCCGGGGCTCGATCCAGAAGTGCGGCGGATGGTCGGCGAAGTCGGTGAGCAGCGTCACGTACGGCAGGCCGGGGCGGGCGGCGACGGCCCCCTCGTACATGGGCCGATTGAAGTTCGGAATGAGCGAGACCACCATGTCGGGCTTGGTCCTGCGCCAGTGCCTTTTCAGGCGGTTCGCCACCGCGCGGCGGCTGAGGCGGATCAGTGCCTGCAGCAGCTTCAATTCCTGGGCGAGACCCACGCTCCACCCGCGTGCGAGGCGGGTGTTGTAGAGGTCCTCCCAATCCATCCCGGTGGTCTTCTTGAACACATCCTTGGGGTCCAGGATGCTCATGAGATTGACGCGGCGCACCTCCCAGGGACGTCCCTCCAGGCGGATTACCGCCTCGAGCGCCGCGGCGGCGGCTCGATGGCCGCCGCCGGCGTTGAAATAGACCAGATCGAGGGTTTTCACGGACGCCCGACGTTGCGCATGGGCGCGCATTGTGAAGCGCGTAGGTGAACTTCTCGTGAAGGCAGCTCTCCGGCGCACTCGCTGACCGAGGGGGGAAATGCTACAGTTTTGAATCCGGGTATCCGCCGCCGGCGAGGTGATGATGAGCGCGAACCTCAAATCCGTATCCCCGCTTTCGGAGGCCGAGCGGCAGGCCCGCATCGATCTCGCGGCCTGCTACCGGTTGGCGGATCACTTCGGCTTGAACGAGGGCATCGACAACCACATGACCATGCTCGTGCCGGGGCATGCGGATCGCTTCCTGCTCGCACCCTTCGGCCTGCACTGGTCGGAGGTCAAGGCGAGCGATTTCATGGTGATCGATTTCAACGGCCAGATGCTCTCCGGCCGCGGACCCATCGAGGACACCGCTCTCCATATCCATCTGCCCGTGCATCGGCTCTCGCCCCAGGCGCACTGCGTGCTGCACACTCACATGCCGTACGCGACGGCGCTGACCATGCTCGACAATCCGCATCTGGAAATGGCGGTGCAAAGCGCGCTCGGGTTCTACGGGGACGTGGCCTACGATCCGAACTACAACGGCCTGGCGTTCGATCACACCGAGGGGGAGCGCCTCGCGGGCGCGCTCGGCGACAAGTCCGTGCTGATGATGGGGAACCACGGGGCGCTCGTGATCGGGAAGACCATTCCCCAGGCATTCGAGCGGCTGTACTTCTTGGAGCGCGCCGCCCAAGCGCAGGTGATCGCACTCTCGACCGGGCGGGCGTTGAAGCTGGTGCCGGAGCAGATCGTGAAGTCCACGGCGGCGCAATTCTCCGCGGGCGGCAAGGTCGGCGGCCGCGACCGGGCGGAACTGCATTTCGAGGCGCTGAAGCGGCTGCTCGATCGCCAGCACGCGGATTACGCGAGCTGAACCCGCTCATCACGCCGGGAGCGAATCCCACGGATGCGGCGCGCCCGGAGCGCTCGCCCGACGGACGGCATTTGACGCCGCCGCTGCTGGTGGTGGTGCTGCTCGCGGTGGTGCTGTTCATCAATTACGTCGATCGCGGCGCCCTGGCGACGGCCGGGCCGAACATCCAGCACGATCTCAATCTGACCAACACCCAGTACGGCATGTTGTTCTC
>Ga0182016_10001185_pt1 | contig 31900 bp, 24 predicted proteins | sample 712S2MmetaG_FD_120491 | JGI IMG/M metagenome (GOLD analysis project Ga0182016, IMG submission 120491) | Permafrost microbial communities from Stordalen Mire, Sweden - 712S2M metaG | ecosystem: Environmental > Terrestrial > Soil > Wetlands > Permafrost | place: Sweden: Stordalen | collected...
GGTGATCGCGGTCTTGTTGCACGCCACCGTGGATTATCCGTTTTCCCGTCCCGCTCTGGCTGCCTGGACTGTGGTGATAGTGGCGCTGCTGGCCACACGCACGAACCCGGCCGCAGCCGACGGCCGACAATGGCGATAATCGCGCCGGTAGACAACCCCTCCGCGCCCGCCACTCCGGAGGCAAACGCTCCACGCCAACTATAAGCGCGGAGACGGTTTATCCAATATCCTGGTGTGCGAAGCGGGAAACTTGAAGCTGCTCGATTTCGGCACTGCCGCCTGGTCAACGTGACCGCCGAAGAATGGCTCACCAAAAGCGCCGTCTTTGCCTTTACGCAACGCCAGCCCCGAGCAGGTCCGCAGCGAACCCGCTCCTTCGCTTCGGAGCCTGGCCAAAGCAGAACCGGATGTCCTATTGCCGGGTGTGGACGTCAGGCCGGAGCCAAAACCCGCCAACCAGGATAAGCAGATGTGCTTGTCGGGTTCTGACCGGTTACTGCGCCGTATTCAATAGGGGCCGCCGAACGGCCCCAACTGGAGGAAACCGAGATGCATCTCACGCGATCCATGACGTGCATGAGATCACCGATGATCGGAGCGTTGGTGCTTGCGGCCTGGGTGGGTGCGAGTACGGCCAAAGCCGATACAGTCGCCATTACCGTAACGGGTTTGGGCAGCGGATTCAACTACACACAGGGAACCTATCTCCTGGGTTTCGAATTTCAGGTGAACAGCAGTGCGATCACCATCACTCAGCTCGGCTTCTACGATTCCAATGCGAATGGTGCGGCCGAGACGTTCGAGGACTCTCCGGTCGGAGTATACGACATCACCACGCATACCCTTCTGGCCTCGACTACCGTGACCGCATCCGATCCTCTGACCGGATTCTTCCGCTATGCTGCGCTCAGTAATCCGATCACGCTCAATACGACGGACACCTACGCGATTGCCGGGATCTCGGGCGACAATTACTATACGGCAGACGTGCCGCTGAGCGCCACGACCGTGCAGGTAAATGCCGCGATCAATTATGTGAACCCCGCCTACTGTAGCTGTAACATTTCCGGCTTTGGAGAATCGTCTTCACTGGTCGAGCCCGGTTACTTCCCGGCAGGATCCGGTTTGTACGGCGACTTCGGGCCGAATTTCCAGTTCGCGGCGGCAAACAGCACGCCCACGATCGGCGGCGTTTCCAACGCGGCCAACGCGCAGCTCGGCGTCGCGGCTGGAACCTTCGCCTCGATCTACGGAACCAACTTCGCCCCCGCCGGCTTCTCCGATACCTGGAGCAATGCGATTGTCGGCGGCCAGTTGCCCACCAATCTCGATGGTGTGACCGTCGACATTGGCGGCACGCCGGCCTACGTCGTGGCGGTCACTCCCGAGCAGATCAACGTGCTCGCTCCCAACCTGGGAACCGGTTCGATGCAGGTCAAGGTGACTACGGCGTCGGGCGCCAGTGCAGCTTTCGCGGTCACCGCGGAGGCACTGCAGCCGGCATTCTTCCTCTGGCCCGGCAACGCCGCCGTGGCGACTCACGTGGACTACTCCTATGCAGTGAAGAACGGGTCATTACAGACGCCCACCGTACCCGCCAAGCCGGGCGAGGTGATCATTCTGTGGGGAACCGGGTTCGGCCCCACCACTCCTGCGGCCCCCAGCGGCCAGGTAGTATCGGGCGGTCCCTACGTGGTCGATGGAGTGGCCGTGACCGTCGGTGGCACCGAGGCACAGATGTACGGGGTCGCGCTGTCGCCGGGAATGGCCGGGCTGTATCAGGTGGCCATCCAGGTGCCGGCAAGCTTGGCCGACGGCGATTTTCCGGTGATTGCCACCATCAGCGGCCAACAATCGCCCGCCTGGGTAATCCTCACGGTGCAACAGTAGGGCGGGTCAATCGCAATTGGCAGGCTGACTTCTGGCCGAAGTGCAGGGTTTCCACGCGCATGATGGTTGCACGCCCGGGGTTTGGGTCTGGCCTCGGGACTTGGCCCGTGGCGTATGCTGCCTATGCCACCTCGAAACCGGCACGTTCGCCAACAGCGCTCACGCCGACTGGCTCGAGTGGAGCGCGGAGGGTCTGCCGTTCGGAATTGCGATCGCGACCCTGTTTGTCTGGTGTTTGCGCCAGGCGTTTGATTCGGCCTGGGGTATCGGGGTGATCGCCGTCTTCTTGCACGCCACCGTGGATTATCCGTTTTCCCGTCCCGCTCTGGCTGCCTGGACTGGCGTGATGGTGGCGCTGCTTGCCACACGCACGACCGTTAGTCTGAGTCTTGTAAGTGAGCTACTGTCGCGCTTACGGAGTGCTGGCCGCGGATCTGCCGCTGAACGTCCCCGCCGCCGCCAAACCGACGGTCGTGGCCACCGCGGCCACCCCGGCGACTATGGCGACAATCACACCGGTAGACAACCCCGCCGCGCCCGCCACTACTGCGCCGCCCGGGATGCTGCACCTGGCACCGACTGAATTCACGGTCACCACCTGGATCACCTGCGAAGCGCCGGCCGGCGGCGTAGCGCCCGGGATCATCGAGCCCGTAATTTCGACTTGATGACCGTTGTTCTTCGCCACCTCGGGTCCTTGCAGTTCGACGGTAACCCCGGTGGTGACGTCAGTCATCACATAATGGCCGTTCTTCATACCCAGGCAGCCGCTCAGCTTGGTGGCCGTGGCCGCGCCGCCCGCTTGCGTGGAGAAAGCCAATGCCAAACCCGGACGGACGGTGGCAACCAACACTCCCGCGCCGTTCCGGACGTCCACTAAGCCCTGCACTGCGCTGATGGAGACATGGTTGCTATCCTGGCTCACGACTTGCGCGATGGTGTGTGTGTCTGTCGGCGAAATCCGCAGCGTGGCCGCCTCGAAGTGATCCTTGTACACCTGCGCGCGCGAATTTGGCGCCAGCACAATGGCAGCCCCGCTGGTCAATTGGATCTTCGATTGGGTCGCGGCCGTTTGCACGGTGCTACCTTCGAAAAGAGTGGCATTCCCCGAGACCGTAGCTCCGTCGAGCTGGAAGTCGCCGCTCGAACGGATCACTCCGATAGATGGTGGTGCTGCCATCAGGAAGAGCAGGCAGCCACTGATCAGCAGTGATAGAAAGGATCGCATAGGGGCATTCATAGTTTCGTCGCCTCCACAAAAATTTCGTCTGACATCATGCTATACCTAAGCAGTTGGATTAGCAAGGAAGATTTTGCTTTAGGATGGATACGAGCACCCTCTGCGGTACGAATTGCTACGCTGGGGGAACCAACAGAATACGAACCGTATACACAACTGCTCCAATGAACCATTACGAAGAGTTGGCGGTGGCCCAGGATGCATCCGAGGAGGAGATTCACCAGGCGTACCGGTCCCTGGCGCGGCTGTTGCATCCGGATAACCAGGCGGACCCCAAACTAAAATCCGCAGCCGAGCGCCAGATGATTCGGCTGAACGAGATCCTCGCCACCCTGGCGGACCCGCAGAAGCGCCGCAGATATGACGAGAGCTTGATCGGCCGCAGGCTTCCAATCCCCGAATTGCTCGGCCCACCGCCTGCGCCGCCCATCCTCCGTCTGTACCGCCATTCGCCTTGGATTCTGGCTTGCTGCGTTCTGTTTGGCGCCGGCTTCTGGTATCTGCGATCCAACGAATCCGGCGAGCCCGTGGCCCTCCAGCGTTCTGCGCAATCTGCCCAAACACTGCCTATACTCAGCGCGCCGCCTGCAACTGGCAATAGGTTACACAAGAGATCGCTCGCACGCCTGAAACCATCGCCACCGCCCGCGGACCTCAATCCGGACCCAGACCCCGCACAAATTGAGCCGTTGAATTCAGCGCCTGATCCGGGAGGGCCGGCCTCTTCGGTGCCGCCGGCAGCCATGAGGACGGCAGGGCTGCCTGTTCAGACACCGCAGACCATCCCGGAAACACCGGCGCAATCGCCTGCCGCTGTCGTGCAACCAGCGACCTTCGCCGGGCAGTGGTTTTATGCCCCGGGATCCCGCAATACCCAGACGCCGGGGATGTATCCGCCGGAATTCATCGAGTTCTTCCTTTCCGAGGAACAAGGCGTATTGTCCGGGAAATATTGGGCGCGCTACCGGATTCCGGATCGAGCAGTATCGCCGGAGGTGCAGTTCCGGGTAAATGGCTCTTCGCAAAAGGGAGACATCACCACCATTAAGTGGGCGTCGGATGACGGCGCTAACGGGCAGATGAGAATCGAGTTACACGACTCCAATTCGATGGCGGTCACTTGGTGGACTACAACGTTGGGTCGGCAAACGGCGTTGACCTCGGGTACTGCCGTCTTGGTGCGGCAACAGGCACGTTAGTCGCTAAGTTCGCTGTCTTGTCTGGTCGCGACCCGCAAGAATCACCCCGCCGCGCGATAATTTGGAGAAAAGCTCTCGCTTTTGACTGAAACTGCACGGTAGCTTCGGGGCAGTTGGAACTCCAATTTGCGCTTCAAGCGGGGAAAGCAGGCATTTAGATGTGGAGCGCCGTTTTCGTCCTTAGCGGCAGATTCTTGCGCAGAGCCTGAACCAGCGAGGGCACGCGGCGGGGTGCGCCAAGTTGCTGAGAATCAGGCTGACAGTGTTGGAACTTGTAACTGGGTTGGGCCGGTGAAACCCTGCATAATTGCGCTGAAAAGCGGACAACGGGTATTAATATTTGAAAATCTGTTTTACCCGTGGGGTCCGGATCCTGGACCCACGGACAATACGCGGAGAGTGCGTCAAGCTATTGAGAATAGAGGCTGGCAGTAACTGGACTCCAGGTAGCCTCGGAAAGCGTTGAAAATTCTGCGCAATTGCGATACCACCAGCAGGAACAGATCGGCGCCCATATCGGTAAAAGAGAGCTTCAAGCCTCAATTCCCGACTCCAAAGCACGCGGCGACGCGGAGTTAGGCACTCTCCGTGGAGGTTTAACTCATCCTCTCAGGCACCTGGCTTGTCGAAACAGCGTCAAGTAATGTGACAATCGACACATATTTGAAACGCGTTAATAAATATCGCCGTAAAGCGGGCTTACTAAGTACCAATATGCTCAACTATATGGCAACTTTAGAAAAGAAATAGTGGTTTTTCTCTTGACATCCGTATACATCCCGCTTACACTAGCATCAAATCTCAACTCAGCCATTTCCTGAGTTTTGATTAGGCGGTTGCCTTAGCGCACGAATGATCGAACTCGTTGGCTAGGGCGGATGAGCGGTCTACTCATTTTGCGAGCCGCCAGGTTAGGACGAATCTCTCTGGACGGCGAGAATGGCGGCAGCCTGCCCAATTTCACTTGTTTCACCGCACTTAGCAGATCTTACGGCTGCTTCCGAAAGTGCATGGTTGGCCCTGGCCGTACGGTCGCGTTACGAAAAATCGGTTAAAACGACCCTGGACTCCAAAGGCTACCGGACCGCGCTCCCGCTGGTGCGCTGCGTGCATAAGAGGCGCACCGGATCGGTCTGGGACAGCCAAAAGCCGCTCATAGCCGGCTATGTCTTTGCGGCGCGTGACCGCGAGAATCCCTTTCGCATGGTCACCACCCCCGGGGTGGTGTACATCGTCAGTTGCGGGACTGAACCAGCCGCCATTCCCGAGTCCGAGATAGTCGCCCTGGAAAGGATTGCGTCTTCCGGACTCAACGTAGCCAGTTGCGGCTACACCAGGATTGGCGATCGTGTGGAACTGATTGACGGTCCGATGCAGGGGGTTCAGGGTCTCGTGCTGCGCCAAGCCAAGACCACGCGCCTGGTAGTCAGCGTCGAGTTACTCCAGCGTTCGGTGATGGTCGAGATCGACGCCGCCTGGGCTGTCCCGATCGGTATCCCTCCTGCGCGGCAAGCGGCCAGCCGCGCGCACCAAGCCTCCAGAACTGGCGGCTTCCGGTGAGCGGCGGATTTGCCGAACGAAGAGCCGGATGCGGGTTGGCGCCGCGTTGTTTTTTTGTTTTCGCATTCGATTTGATGTTGTCTTGACTGAAATGCAACTCTAATTTTGGCGCAGTCCGCTTCCTGCCCTGGCGTCTGAAGCTTCCTAACCGCGAAACCGTGTTGCCAGGCACTCCATCCTCGCCTAAGAAGTGCCCTTTGCCCCAGTAGACCCAATGAGCACATGGAGGGTGTGATGCGTATTACCGGAGATCCCCGGAGAGGTTGCGGGCTCCATTCCGGGTCGCGACGTCTTGCAGTTTTGGCGAACTCCTGGCCTACATTCATTCCGGCACCATTACCGAGCATCTCCATCGTCGCTTCGATTCGCTCGAGCACCGCATCGCCGAGCTGCAGTCCACCACCTTCTCGCTGTTGAAAGGGAACGGTAATGGCGGGCCGAAAGATCTAAGTCCTTGACTGCTGTGTGGAGTCATACATCGCGACTGGAGTGGTTCGCTCTAAGGGTGCAGCCCCGGCGCGAGGGAATTGTGGCCGGGGAGCCGCGGGCTGGAAGAGTTTGTGCCGACCTATTCCGGGCGGCGCCGCCTGTTCCCGGGAATCGTGTTCTGCCGTCTCTGTGATGAGAATCGGCGGGACGCGCTTGAGACTCCAGGCGTCCTGTCGATTGTGGGGCCTCCTGAATCCGGACGTCCCATTGCGGACGCCGAGATCGCCGGGATCAAGATGATCCTGGCTTCCCGCCTGCCGGTCAAGTCGCGGACCTTTTTGCGCGCCGGTCAACGGGTCTGGATCGGGAGCGGGCCGTTGGCCGGGTTGGAGGTAGTGGGGGTGGAAGCCCTCGAACGTTCCGTGGCTGTAGAAATCAACTACGAGATGGTCTGTGCTCGCGCGGCCTGCGGCGGGCGCGGTTCGATGGCGCGAACGTTTGGCGCCCGTGCGGGCCAGCGTCGAACGGGCCGGACAGGCGAGGTGGATAATTTCCGGTTATCGCCGTGCTCCGTTAATGCTCACGCAGCGGTATAATGAGCTCTGAAACACCCATGGACTGCCCAACAAAGCAACAGTTGATGGACAGGTTAGCGGACGTTCTGTCTCGACTCCGTGATCGGCTACTGGCTGAGAAAGAAGCAACTCAAAACCTAGATCGTAAACGCATGGATGAACTGGAGGCCGAGATTGCTCAGATCCTCGATGAGAAAACGCACGTGCTGGCAGCCGTGCGTCGGTACATGGACGATCACGGCGACTGAATATTCTGATAATTCGACTCGGAGAAGTATAAGCAGCATTTTTGCTATTGTGGGAAGTCACGGAAAGGTAGTCGCGGAAAGGTGCGAAAAGGAGGACATTGATGAAGCGAATCGTCTTGCTGCTCGTCAGCCTGTTTGTCGTATTCCTGTCCACGGGCTGCGGCCCCAGCGACGCAGAGAAGCGTGCCCAGCAAGTCGCCGCGGCTAAGGACGACGCGCTGAAACTGCGCCAGCAATTGGCCCAATCCAAGTCCGGCGCCGATGCCGAAAACGTGCGCCAGCAGATCATGAAGGTGCTCAGCGACGCCGGTCTGACCGTCGAGTCCATCCACTTTACCGAAGCCGAGCTGAGCGATTACGTGAAGGCGGCTAGCGCTGCGGAAAAACCGGCCCCGCCGCCCAAGAAGTCCCAGGCGGTGCGTCACACCAAAGCCCGGCACAAGGGGTGAACCGCTCCGACGGTTCGGTAACGCTGCTCACGCTCCGGGTGCCGGCCTTCAACTGTCGCGGTAGGGATGACCATCACTGATCGCCCCTCGCACAGATCCGTACGTGCGCATACGGCTCTTACCGTGGATACCGGAGGACACAGGGTTAGCAGCTTCGGTAGTCCGACCGCCGACCGACACCGCGCAAACCATGGATGCAGCGCCTTCCCGCGCCGCGCGGCGGGGGCGGTCGCCGGCATCGGACTGCGCGAAGCGCCCGCCATAAGCTGGGCTCGCAGCCTGCGCAGGCCTCGTAGGCCCGTTCTACGGCGTGGCGCCTCGAAGACTACTCGTCCCGTAGCGCGCGCATCGGATCCACGTTCGCGGCGCGCCGGGCGGGCGCCCACGCCGCCAACATGGTAACCGCAAGCAGCGCTGGCGCCACAATCACGTAAGCCCAAGGATCCCGGCCCGTCGCGCTGAATACCGCGTTGACGCCAGTCTCGGCGGCGAAGCTGGCCAACAGTCCGATCGCCAGGCCGACGATCGCCAGGATGAAGCCCTGCCGCAGCACCATCCGCTCCACCGATCCGCGGTCCGCCCCGATCGCCATGCGGATGCCGATTTCGCGCGTGCGCCGCGCCACCGAGTAAGCCATCAGACCGTACAAGCCGACCATGGCCAGCAGCAAGCCAATCACGCCCATGGCGCCGACCGTTTGGGTAATCAGTTTGGGAGTCGCGATCGCGCGCGCTTCGTAGATGTCTGCCATGGTGCGCACATCGTAGACCGGCTGATTGGCATCCAGGCCCCGCACCATCTCGCGCAGAGGCGCCATCAGGGCGGCGGCATCTCCGAACGATTGGGCTACCAGGGTCATGCGCGAACTGGGGTGCTGCGCCAGCGGCAAATACAGAAAAGGCGTCGCGTTTTCGCCGACCCATTCGTGTTTGGAGGTCTTCGCCACACCCACCACCTCTACCCACGGGCCCTTTGGGTCGTCCAGGCGGAAGCGCTTGCCGATGGCGTCCCGATTGGGCCAATACCGCTTAGCCAGCTCCTGGTTGACCACGGCCACGCGCGGCGCCGTGGCCGTGTCGCTCCCCCGGAAACCACGGCCGCGCAAAATGGCGATCGCCATGGTATCGAAGTAGCCCTCGCCGACTGTGTCGGCGAGGACCGGCACGCGGTCCTGGTTCTTGGGCAACTGGTAGCCCTCCGGCACGAAATTCTCCGTATGCTGATTGGGAGCCATCGGTATGACCATGCTGAGCGCGGCCGATTTGACGCCGGTGGTGGCGAGCGCTCTCTCCCGCAGCGACTTATAAAACTGCTGCGTCTGCGCGTCGCTATACCGAGCCAGCGCGGGATCGAAAGTCATCAGCGCCAGATGATCGGTTCGGTAACCAGGCCCGCCCATCAGGTCGGCGCGAAAGCCGCGGAACAACATCGCCGCCACGATCGTCAGGACCAGCGACAGCGCCACCTGCGCAACCACCAGCGTGCTGCGCCCCCAAAGACGCTGCCCGCGGGAGCTGTCGGCGTCGGCGGCCTTCATCACCGGCGCCAAGCCAGTCCGGCTGGCCTGCAGCGCCGGAACCAGCCCGAATAGAACGGTGCTGGCGAGCGAAATCGCCAGGCTGAACAACAGGACCCGCTGATCTACCCTGACGGCGAAGACGATCGGCAGGTCCGAGGGAATCTGGATTCGATTCAGGAAAGCCGCTCCGGCATAGGCGAATAAGAGGCTCACCAGCCCGCCCGCCAGCGCGATGGCCAGGCTTTCGGCCAGCAGTTGGCGGAGCAGCCGCAGGCGTCCAGCTCCGATGGCCAGCCGGATGGCGATTTCGCGCGTCCGCGCCCTCGCCCGGCTGAGCAGCAGATTGGCAATGTTGGCGCATGCCACCAGCAGCACCAGACCGGCCAGCGCCATCAGCATGGCGACCAAAGCGGCGTCCGTGGGATCGTCTTGGATGCGCGCCTGCAATTCGGTTGAAACGGCCACGCCGCGGTCGCGGTTCGTATCCGGATAAGCCCTCTCCAGCCCCTTAGCGATGGCCGCTAGTTCCGCCTGGGCCTGCGGCACATTCGTTCCGGCCTTCAGGCGGCCTTTCACCGCCAGACTGCGTTCGCCGCGATGTTCGAGCATGTCGCTTTCCGGCTTGGCAGCCATGCTGGCCGCCATCGCCAGGGGCACGAACATGGCGGGCCGCATGTATTGATCCATGCCCGTGAAGCGCTCCGGCGCCACGCCGATTACAGTAAACTCGATGCCGCTCAATCGCACCTTCCGCCCGACGAAAGAGGGATCCGCGCCTAGCTCCTTTTCCCAAAAATCGTGGCCCAGCACGACAACGGCGTCGCGGCCCGGCACCTGGTCTTCTTCCGGACGGAAGGCGCGGCCCAACTCTGGTTCCACGCCCATGGCGCGAAACAGGTTGCCCGAAACCAGGAATCCCACCTTCATTTGCGCCAAGTCGCCGGGCCGGGCGCTAAATCCGAAGTTCGCGAGCGTATACGCCACCAGACCATCGAAGCTCTTGCTGCGATCCCGAAAATCGATGTAATCGCGGTAAGAGATGCTAGTGGAAGGACCGCTGGGCGTGACGCCGCTTACGGTGACCACTTCGTTCGGGCGCGACACCGAAAGCGGGCGCAACAGCAGCGCGTCGGCCAGGCTGAACATGGCCGAGTTCACGCCGATGCCGATGGCCAGCGAAAATACCGCCACCAGCGTGAATCCCGGATTCCGGCGCAGCATCCGCACGGCGTAGCGCAAGTCCTGCAGCAGCGTTTCCAGCCAGACCCATCCCCACGCTTCGCGGCTGTCTTGCCTGTAGAGCGCTACATTACCGAACTCCCGGCGGGCTTTCTCGCGGGCTTCGTCTTCCGGCATTCCCGAGTCAATCAAATCAGCCATCTTCTCCTCCAAATGTGCGGTGACTTCTTGATCTACGTCGCGATCGGCCTGGCGGCGGCGGACGAAATCGGCGATCCATTTCATGATTCCGCCGGCCGCATGACGCGCGCGATCCCCTCCAGCATGCGGTCGAAGCTCGACACCTTGCGTTCGAGTTGCTTGCGGCCCCCGGGCGTGATTCTGTATACCCGCACCCGCCGGTTGCGCGCCGAGACGCCCCATTCGGCCTTCAGCCAGCCCGCTTTGAGCATGCGCTGCAGGGCGGGATACAAGGAGCCTTCTTCGATTTCCAGCAGATCGCCCGAATTGCGTTTGATCACCTGCGCCAGCGCATATCCGTGCATCGGCCCGCCGCGCAGAGTCTGGAGCACCATCATCTCCAGCGCTCCGGGGAATAAATCGCGTTCTTGGGTATGTTCCATCGCTTGTACTGTTTGGTCTATGCCTAGACTAAAATAGTACGAGCGGAGATGTCAAGAAGTTCCAGGAAATATTAGTTTACGCCGGTCCGAGCCGGGGTCGCGCGATGGGCCGCGTCGGGCGGCGGGAGGGCACTTGCGTTGACCCCGGAGGCACAATCGGCGACACTCAGGTGTTGGGACTCCAGGACGGAAATCTCAGATGAGGCTTAGTATGCGCTTTCTCTTCCCCGCCATCGTTATCTACACCGCCGCGGTATTGCCGGCCATCGCCGCTGACCGCGTAACGACCTCGAACGGCACCCTCGAATCCACCTCCGCACCCAAAGACGGTGTGCGCAACTTCAAGGGCATCCCGTTCGCACAGCCTCCTGTCGGCGACCTACGTTGGCGGGAGCCGCAACCCGTCAAGAACTGGACCGGCGCCCGCAACGCCGACGAGTTCGGCCCCCGGTGCATGCAGCGCACCACCCCCGGCGCCGACTATTGGTTCCGCAGCAACGGTATGAGTGAGGATTGCCTCTACCTCAACGTCTGGACCCCCGCCAAATCGGATAGAGAAGGACTTCCGGTTCTCGTTTACATCTTCGGCGGTGGCTTCCAGAACGGCGACGGCTCGGAGCCGCGCTACGACGGCGAGAGCATGGCCCGCCGCGGCATGGTCGCGGTATCAGTTAACTACCGCACCAACATCTTCGGCTTCTTCGTCCATCCCGAGCTGACGAAGGAGTCCCCGCACAACGCCGCCGGCAACTACGGTCTATTGGACCAGGTGGCCGCCCTCCAGTGGGTGCAAAGGAACATCGCGGCATTCGGCGGCGACCCCAAGCACGTCACTATCGCCGGCGAATCTGCGGGTTCGATCTCCGTCAGCGCGCTGATGGCTTCGCCGCTCTCCAAGAACCTGATGGCCGCCGCTATCGGCGAGAGCGGCGCCGCCTTCTCCAGCCTGCCACCGCAGCCTCTTGCCGACGCCGAACAGAAGGGAGTCAAATTCGCTGCCGCCGCCGGCGTCAACACGCTTGCCGCCCTTCGCGCGATGACTGCGGAGCAGATTCAGGACGCCGCCGCCAAAGCCGTGGGTGTCCGCTTCAGCACGGCGATGGACGGCTATTTCCTTTCGAAGCCCTTGACGGAGACCTTCGAAGCCGGTGAGCAGGCTAAGGTTCCGCTGCTGGAGGGGTCGAACACCCAGGAGCAGGCGGCACGCTCCGTTCTGGGCAGTGGCGACCCTACGCCGGAAATGCTGGCCGACGCCATCAGGAAGTTCTATGGGGATAAGGCCGAGCCGGTGCTGAAGGCCTACGCCGCAGGCACCACCGATGAGGTTTACGAAGCCGCCACCCACCTGGCCAGCGCCCGCTTCATCTCGTACGGCACCTGGAAGTGGGCTGAACTCCAGATGAAGACCGGCGGCAAACCGGTGTACCGTTACCTATACGCCCATCCCCGACCGGCTTATCTCGGCATGCCGGGTGAGCCCTTGGCGGCTGCGCCTGCGCCCGGCAGGGGCGGCAATGGCGACAGCGGAGCTGGCGGCCAGCAAACCGCGCCGCCCCGAGGCGCGGCGCATTCCGCCGAGATCCAATACGCCTTGGGCAACCTGGATCTCGATAAGCGCTACACCTGGGAGCCCGCCGACTACGAGGTATCCAAGACGATGCAAACCTACTTCGTGAACTTCATCAAGACGTTCGACCCGAACGGCTCGGGTCTGCCGAACTGGCCGGTCTACCGCGCCGACGATGGTTACCAGCGCATGCGCATCGACATGAAGTCCCAAGCCGAACCCGAAGGCGACCGCGAGCGGTATCTCGCGCTGGAGGCAGCGACGGCGCGATAACCGTCGCCCTGCGATATGGCGTTTCAACTGAAGCTCGGATCGTTTGAAATTGAGTCGAAGGTCTTCGAAGGATTTCGGCGGCCCCTCCGCGCCGCGCGCATCGGGCTGTGTGAAACGCGTCATGCCACCCAGCCCGGCAACTGAAAGGTATCGCCGGGCGTAACCGCGCCACGCGCGTGCAGGCTGCGCGCCGGCATCCCGGCGAAGTGGCCGCCCGCCGCCGTCCCCGGATCGCGGCGTGATCGCAGCATGGCTTCGCCACCCGCCAGCCAGGCAGCGCGCAAACCACGGATGCGCCACCTTCCGCCCGGCGCGCGTCCCCATCCCACGCCGGCGGTCGCGGCGACGGACCACGCGCGGCTGGCGCCGGAACGGCGGCCGGTTATCGCCGTCATCCGGGCGCTATTCGCTTTCCACCCGCCAAGGTTGGGTAAAACACCACGCGACTTGTGGCGATCTTATCTTTCTCCAATCGCTGTAAACTGATGAGCAGTGAAGGCCACCTCGAATATCCGTTTCAAAGCAAGACTCTTGCGACCCGCGGAGCCTTCGAAGGGAAGGTCGTGGACCTTTCTTATCCTGCCAGAGGATGCTAGCAAGAAGCTCCCCACACGGGGTATGACGACAGTGGAAGGCCTCATCAATGGCCATCCCTTTCGTGCCACACTCGAGCCGGACGGCCAGGGAGGCCACTGGCTCAAAGTGGACCGGGAGTTGCGCGAAGCGGCGGGCGCGGAGGCGGGCGACGACGTCTCGCTGGAAATCGCGCCAGTGGCCGAGGAACCGGAACCGAAGGTGCCGGCTGATCTGCGGAAGGCGCTCGCGGCCGCCCACCCAAAGGCGCGGGCGGTATGGTCGGACATCACTCCGGTCGCGCGCAGGGATTGGATCCAGTGGATCGAGTCCGCCAAGCGGGAAGAGACGCGCTTGAAGCGGATCGAGAATGGCTGCGATATGCTCGCCAAAGGGAAGCGACGCCCCTGCTGTTTCGATCGATCTGGGATGTATTCCAAGAGCCTTAGCTGCCCCGTAGCGGAAGAAACATCGAGTGAAGCGCGCCAAACGCGGATGGCTCCCGAGTAACGGCGAGGGGTAGAGCAATCCGTCCAACTCCCGGTAGGTCCGTTACACTATCGTACCTTTTGCGGAGCACCGGGGAGTGATACTGGAATGATGCGCCGTGACCCAGCCGACGTTTCACACCCCGCCCAGCGATGGCTGCCAATTCACCAGCATGCTCTCTCATCCACACCTCGATGGCGGGATCCCGCTCGACAGCGCCGTTGAATCGCAGCAATTCCATTCTCATCGTTGCTCCGCTTGCCGCTTTCGAGACCTATGCTTAATTAGCCTGCACGAGGAACGAAAGGGATAGGTCCTCAGTCACGGTGTAGTGTAGAGCAAAGTCGCCCAACTGCTGGTAAACACCGGCCACCCGGAGATTGGCCCCAAACGGCGTTCGAAGAGATCACGATGCCGCCAGCGTCACCCTGCCGCGCGCTTCCCCAAGCGGACTTCAGGCGAGCGTCAACGGCACATCCGCGACTAGCGCGTTTCCCGTCAAGTTGACGGGGGCAGCCCAGGTTCTGGTTTCCGCGTGACCCTGGATCGAGTCAGATAAAGCTAATGCAGTTCTCGTCACGGCAACAGTTAACGGCGGCGCTGCTGACACGAGTTCGTCAACTTCGATGCGCCCGCGGCGCATACCTGTCGGCTCACATGTGCTATCTTGCAGTCGTGCGCTTCGCATTTCTACTTGCGGCCTCCGCAACCGCGTGCTTCTGTGCCGCGCCCATGGGATGGAATTCCTGGAACAGTTTCGCCAACATCGTTAATTCTCAAATCGTTCAGCAGCAGGCTCAAGCTCTGGCCGCGAATGGCATGAAGGAAGCCGGTTACGAGTATGTCGTCATCGACGAGGGCTGGTGGCTGGGCGAGCGTAACGCCGCAGGCAACATCGTCGTGAACCCTAAGCAGTGGCCCGCCATCAGGCCCGGCCAGAAAGACGGCGACATGGCCAACATCGCCGCTTACATTCACGGCTTGGGGTTGAAGGCCGGGATCTACACGGACGCGGGTCGCGACGGTTGCAGCATGTACCCCGACTCTGGCCCGAAGTACAACAATACCGGCAGCGAGGGGCATTACGAACAGGACTTTGTGCAGTTCTCGAAGTGGGGCTTCGACTATGTCAAGGTGGACTGGTGCGGCGGGGCGGAGGAGAAGCGGTCGGGCGCGGTCCAGTATGCGCAAGTTGGCCGCGCCATCCGACGCGCGGAAAAGATAACGGGGCGTAGATTGTTCCTCTCTATCTGTGAGTGGGGCAGCCAGAATCCCTGGTTCTGGGCTCCGGGAGTGGCTGGCACGGAGAGCACCATCTGGCGCACGGGGGGCGACATCATCCCGCCCGTCGTTGAGAGCCTGGACGATACCGAACACGCAAAACGCGTCATCACCCTCAAGAATGTGCTCGACTCGTTCGAGGCAGGGTTACATCCGGAAGCACAACACACCGGCTACTATAACGACCTGGACATGATGGTAATGGGTATGCGCGGCATGACCGATGCCATGGACCGCATCCACATGGGGCTATGGGTGATGGCGAGCGCACCGCTGATGGTGGGTTCCGACCTGACGCGGCTTTCGTCGGCAACCTTGTCTCTGCTGAAGAACAGGGAAGCGCTGGCAATTCACAATGACCCATACGGTTTACAACCCATCAAAGTCGCCGATCCCTCTCCCGGCCTCCAGGTTTGGGCGAAGCCTACGGCAGTTGCCGGAAGACGCGCGGTCGCCATACTGAACCGTACAGACAGTTCCGCGCAAGTGAAGATCGATTGGGGCAAGCTTGGATTGGTTGGCACTCCCCGATCGTTGCGTGACGTGTGGAATGAACGGGATTTCACCGCGGCTGACCCAGCTTTCTCCGTACCCGCGCACGATATCTTGCTACTGTCCGTGAACGGCGAAGATAAGAAACCGGTCGAGTATCTGGCAAACCAATCAGACATTGCCGGCATTCAAGCGACGAGCGGTCCGACGTTCGCCGGGATCGAGTACGCAAACGCTTCCGGTCAGGTTGCCGTGGTCCGTGTGAAGAGCACATCGGGCCTTTCCACCGCCCTCGCCCTCCCTCCGACCGCTGGATCAGACACTGGCACCGCTGGCTTCCTCTTGCCCGGTGGAACCGCTGACCTGTCGTTCGAGGCACTGACAGTAACAGTGCGCAAACTCGCCGTTTACTCCTGGTGATCGCATATCACGACATCGGATAGACAGAATTGGATGGCTTCCAGGGGGTCTTCGAAGTGATCCAGTTGAGCGCATAGCCGACTCGTACACTGTCCCCAAACGGCGCTCGAGGAGATCACGATGCCGCCGGCGTCACCCGCCGCGCGCTTCCCCCAAGTGGACTTCCTGGGCGTTTGCTGCCGCATAGGCTGATGCCGGCTTACATGGCGATTCTGAATGCCGGGCCGATTTGAAACCGCCGCTATTGCCTCACCAGGACCACCGGCGTCTGCTCCACGCTCCGAATGCGTTCGAAGAATTCACGGACGGCCTGATACCGATCCGCCGGAACGGTGGCGGAGCGAATCTCCAGCGAGCGTGCGAAAAACAATTCGCCGTCCTTGACTTCGCACGACGATACATACTTGCCGAACGGGGTATCGAGCTTCTGCGCGTCGGGTAGCTCGTCGACCTTGAAAGCCGCCGGCAGTTGAATGCGGATCTTTTCGTTAAAGGCCGCCGCGTTCAGCAACACAGGATAGCTTCTCTTGGGCTCCGTGAACGATATCGACTGGCGCCTGCCTACAATGGCAGGCTTGAAAATCATCAGACGGCCGGCTCGAATCTGCGCGTAGCCCGGCGCTTCGAATTCGGCTTCCAGCCGGAAGCGCCCCTGCAGGAAGGCATCCGAGGGAACCACCTTCGAGATGGTGGCACCCTTGGCGCCAAGCGAGATCCAGTTCTCGATCACTTTTCGGAATTCGGGCAGCCCCCGGCTATTATAGACGCCGCGCTCCACGGCGGCGGATTGTCCGCTAAAGACTTCGGAAAGCGTAGCCGTGAGCTTGCCGTCGGCGTCCAGGGCCGCGTGAATTTCCCTCTCGCTGACATTCGCCGATGGGGGTGTCTCCGGAGTGCGAACCAGATCTCCCTGGCTGCCGGCGGCAATTAGGGCGGGGCTGTTCTGCTCGTAACCGGGCAGATCTCCCGCGGGCGTGCTGCCATTGGTCGGATCGAAGAGCAGAAGGCGGCCGAGCACCGGATGTTGGACTACCGCACCGGCTTTTGTTTCTTCGGAAACTTTGACCGCCACTATGGCGTGATTGAATTGCTGCGGCGAGGGCCATCCTTCCCGCACATAGCTTCTGTCGCTTGAGTAGATGACCACCAGATAGGAGGAGATACCAACGGCCTTGAGCAACGCCCGCATCAGGGTCGCCTTATCTTTGCAGTCGCCATACTCCTTCGACAGCACATCGGCGGCGGGCTGAGGGCGATATCCGCCGCCGCGTCCCACGCCGATTTGGATCGAGACGTATTTGACGCCTTGAACGAACCAGCCTATGGATTGAATCCGATCGAGCTCCGTCTTGGAGTTGGCGGTGATCGCCCGGGCTTTGGCTGCGAGGGCATCGTCGGGCTGCGCCTGAGCTTCCGTTATCGAGGTAACCCAGCGCGATACGTCCTGCCAACTGCCGAACACCGGGGCCCCGGAAGATCCGCCGGCCGGCGGATAGTAAGTGACGGCCACGCGCGGAACGAGAGAGAATAGATGGGGGCTGGACGGCTCCGGCTCAACGAAGGGCAGGTCGCGAGTTTCCCACGTGTAGGTGGACCCTTCCACAGAGGGCCGAATCTCGGGCTGGTTGTAGGTCACGCTTTCCGCCCGCCATCCGGCAGGCAGCGTCAGGACGCGCCGCGATAGCAGCACGGGAAGGCGAGTCTGCAGATACCACTCGAACTGACTAAAGAGCGCCCGATCTTCACTGACGATCTCAAAGCCGAAGACCGACCCCGGATCGGCTTTGTTCCGTCCTTCGATGCCGCGAACCCGAATGTCGTTGTAGGTGTCGTTATTAGTCACGGCCTTGTCGTATGCCGCTTCCTTGCCCAGCTTGAGCAGTTCGCCCGAGGGCGCTATCATCCAGGCTTTCACGTCGCGGACTTTGGAGTTCCCCGCTTCATAAATCTGAGATGCATAAGCGTCCGCGCGCCCTTCCCGCGAAAGGACCTTCAACGCCTCACGCGTACTAACGACGATGCGGCCACTCTCTTCCACAACCGTGCGAGTCTCACGCAACAAGACCACGCCGGGGACTTTGGCGTCATAGTTCGGGATCTTGCATGTGGACGCCTCGCGCAGCCAGCCTGGCGCTTCCTCAGCCGCGAACGACGCGGCTACCCCCGCCGCACCGATTAGAATCGCAATTTGCCGCAGACGATTCAACAACGCCAATCCCTCCAACTCCATCAACCCCCAGGCGCCGCCGCGGGCGCAGCGGGGGCCTGAATCAGCGAGATGCTCTGCTCATCGCCTTGGGCGATGGCATCGAATGCGTCCTTAAGCGCCGAATAGGCCGTAACAGGCACCAACACGATGCCATTGTCGGCGCATACGAAATGACGTTCGAAGACGAACCGGGTTTTGTTCACAATACGGGCGTGCACCTCATATTGCCCTAACTTCCCCATGTGAATGGGAGCGGGTACGCGAGGTTCCTCGAGTTGAAAACCGGCCGGCAGTTCGAAGGAAACCTTAGCCTCGTCAACCCAAGGATACCTGAAATAGACGGGATATTTCCGTTCTTTTACCGGAAAGAACGGCGGCACGCCTTGTTGGAAGAAGGCGGGCGCGAAGAGCAATCGCTTGCCCGTGCGCTGCGCGTAGCCGGGCACCTGAATGTGGCATCGATAGGTCAGTGGTTTCTCCGGATCGTTCAGGTTTTCGATCTTGATGTTCGAAATCTCCGCGGCGCTCGCATGGCGCTTCAGTATATTCTTGAGCGTCTCTTCACGTTGCGCGTCCGACTGTTTTTCAGCTATCTCCTTGCGGGCCTCGGCCTCGTGACCGGAGTACTCGATGGTCACATCCCCTTCGAGCGCGCCATCCTCGCTGAGGCGGAACGCGCCTTCGCGGCGGACAACCGTTTGTTCCACCTTCGAAACCGGTGTCGTTACAAAGACGGAATCCTGCGGATCCGTAATCAAGGCATCTACACCTTCGTAAAACCACGGGAGCATGCCGCGCGGAACGAAAGTAGCCGACGGATCGTAGAAGCGCCAGGAGTCGCCTATCTTAACTGCCACCGCGCGACCCCTGAGTGAGTATGGGTCGGTGAACGTCCGGTCGAAGAGTACGTTCTGGCGGCTCGGGAGTTCGGCTAGGCGCGCTTCGAATCCGGCTCCGGCGGCAAGCGCGGCGAAAAGAAACCGGATCTCGTCGGCCGTGCCGATTCCTTGGCGGAGCGTGTCTTCTGGGCCTTTGTTCCTCTCCTTCTCCTGGCGCTCTTCTGCGGAAACCGCCTCGGTTTGGGAATTCTTAATCGCCGTCTTGCAAAAATCGACGAGCCGCAGAACCTTGTCTTCGCCGGTAGCCGCGCTCGCGGTAAGATGGGCCGCCTTCTCCTGAATTGTTCTGCTCATCTTCACGGACGGTTTGTACCGGTTATAGGTCTCTTTGCCGTGGTTTAGCCAGAACTTGTGCGGATCCTCGTCCGCCAACGCCGGCTTGTAGTAAAGCAGGGTCCAGGCCCGTACTTGCTCTACCGGCTGCATCCAGGGCTCTTCCTTGAAAGCGGGGATGCCGTTCAGGGTGGTGGTTACGTACCCGTTGATGTCCTTCTGCAGCGGTGTAGGCTGGCAATGGTAATACATTGCATTCATGACCCAATTAAATCCCGGCGCGCTGTACGGCTTAATCCAATACTGAACCATCCGCAGGGGAATATCGGTCTGAAATTCAAGCCGCTGATATCGTTCGAACTGCTTATCCCCTTCATCTCTCCATCGGTACTCAATGATAGACCCGGGCTCCACGCCGGGCAACGTGAACGTCAGGCTTTTGATGCGGAGGTCGCCGGTCTTGTTCAGAGCGCGCTCGAAAATCGCGTCTCTCGCGAGTTCCAGGATGGAACCGTCGGGATGGATGGTGCGGCCTTCGACACTTGTAATATGGTGACGGGGGAGGATCGGGATAGCCACTGTCGAGTGCCGATCGCGCCCGCGGCTGGTAAAGATTTTGATGCGAATATATTGGGACCGGACGGTACGGGGTTCCCGGTTGACGACCTCATCGCCGATGCGCACTTCCCAAAAAATGCCTTCCGCGTCAGCGTCCTTTTCCACGACTCCAACTTTCCGGCTCAAATCGGCGGGATCCATTGGTTTCCAATCCGCGAGGAGCGCATGGGAAGCGGCGACGAACAGACAGGTGCTCCAAATCCCCGCCGACAGCCGAAAGCTCTGAGGTTCGTGCGCCAATCCGTGCGATTATACCATGATGCGCCTACGAGCCTCTGGGAGATGCAGACCCTAGTTTTTCCGGTACTGATCGGGGCGAGAGCGGTTGCTCTGCAGGCCGGAAGTTAGCAGGATGCGGTTATCAATGACTTAACGGCATTTGGTGGCACAGGCTTCAGCCTGTGAGAGCCTTTTCAGGATCCTGTGTTAGGGCTCAGCCTGGTCTAAGAAAGAGGTAGAGATGTTGATTACCAGATCGGCTTTACAGGCCAAGACGACATGGGCGCAACCCGGGATGAAACTGAGTTGACCGTGTGACAGCAGATGGTAGATGTCGACGAAATGGTCCGCGCGACTGTAAGAATCTCTGTCTCCCGCCATGATTAGCGTTGGGACCTGAATTGCGCGGACCTCCTCCTGCTTAACCCAAACAGGGGCCCTGTACATCTGCTCCAGTTCCCGAATCAAAGGCTCCCACAGTTCGGGTCTGGCCATGATTCTCTTCCGGCTGGCGACCAGATCTGGAACCTGTTTTTGCATGAGTTCGGGCGTTAGCGGCTCGGCCTCGAGAGCTTGTATGTTCTCGCCATAAAGCCCAAGCGATCCGCCGATTGCGATCAACCTGTGCACGAGCTCCGGATGCGAGGACGCAAGGATATAGGAGGTAATCGCCCCTTCGCTAAACCCGAGCACGTCCACTTTTTGCCCGCTTGGAAAGACGTTCCGGACAACCGCTGCCGCATCCTGGGCGAACTGGCGATGAGACAACGGGACAACCCCGCGCTCCGAACGCCCATATCCTCGCGTGGCGAGGGCTATGACCGTGCGTCGTTTGCTCATCTGCTGGATCAAGTCAGCGAATTCGTCGATATAGCCGTACTCGCCTCCGTGAAGCAGCATTAGGGGCCGGCCGCCCTCGCCATAACGCTCGTAGTAAAGCTTTGCATCCGCAACTTGGACGTAGTGGCCGGCCGCATCGTCGGATCCGTACCGCGGTTGCTGGGCGCCTAAAAAGTTGACAGAGAGTGCGAGCAGAAGGGGTGACAGTCTCAATGAATTGGGGCCCTTTCTTAGGACACAAGGGATCGCACGTATCCTTCCACTCCTTTGAGCCTTCAGGCCAGCACGATTCGCCGCCGCATCCGCGCGGGGACGTCCGGGTGCGGGAATTACTGTTCCGGAAATGGACAGTTGACAGCTCGCCCTCGATACCACAGGAATCGGTCATTAGGCATAAATCGTTGGCCGTCGGACGGGAACAAATTCCTCTGCGTAACGAACCACCCCTTCGCAACCGTTCATTGTTAAGAAGCCGGATCCAAGTTGCAACAGAACCCCTCTATAATTTCAATTCCGAGCAATCGGGTAGATGAGTGAACACCGCCCGCACCATCGCGCGTTCCTCATCCGACGGATTCAGGTACGCCATGAGCCGGCAGGCCTGCTTCCAGGTGCTCTCGTGCGACCCGGTTTCCTTTGGGGCCATCGCCTTCGCGGCCGCATAAGCGCGGGCCGCATCGGCATACTGCTTTCGAATCAGAGACACCTCTCCGACCGTCGCGCTCCACCAGTAATCCCCTGCGCGCGCTTCGGACCCGACCACCTTCTGCACCTTCGTCGCGTACTCATCCGCTTTCTCCAGGTCCGCGGACGTTCCCAGCAGTACGCTCTTCGCCGCCGCATTGATCCCCGTGTAGTAATCGTCCGGCGCGCGCTCGAACGCTTCGGCGTAGTAGTCGCGCGACTGTCGCAAATCGTTCAAATCGTGCGATGCGGAGTATCGGTCCATCCACGTCCTCGCCAGAATTCCGAGCGTTTCCGGATCACGCTGCTGGCTCTCGTACAACTCGGCCAGGATCTCCTGAGCGTTGTCGAGATCGTCATCCTCGCCGCGCCTCGCAAGCGCCAGGGCATACAACTGTTTGGGACGGACCGCCCGCGGAAAGCGCCGCCGAGTGCTGTCCAGAAGCTCCAGTGCCTCGGTGTTCTTTCGGAGTTTGGTCAGCGACTCCGCTGCGAGGCAGGAAAGCGCGCTAGACGTGTCCCACGGCAACCCGCCTTCCTTGGCCACTTCGAGGATCCGGTCGGCCCGGCCATTCCGCAGCGCAGCCCGGATCTGGACGGTTGCGATTTGCGCAGCTTCGTCCTGCCCGGCCGCGAAATGCGCCGCTTCTTCGCTCAGCGGCTTGCCCACGATACCATGCACCAGGCGCAGCAGCTCACCGCCGTTCGGACCGTCCGGGTAGGAGCTGAAATCGAGATAGACGCGGTTCTTCAGAAAGAGCGGTAGGTCCGTCCCGTCCAGAACAATGGGCACAAAACGGAACCCCGGCTTGTTCATGGTCAGCGCGTCAAGCGCAGTGTACTCGCGCTCCACCCACTCCGAGTCTGCCGTTGCCCGGGACCAGATCAGCACGCCGGACTGACTTGCGCCCAGCGCCTTTTGCAGCCTCCTCGCCAGGAATTCGCCGGGTGTCAGGGCGCATTGATCGATGAACGTTTTGTAGCCCAACTGACGGAGAATGTCGTAGAGGTTTAGGACCCAGGACCGATTTACCGACCGGTAAGATAAGAACACGTGCCACTCGTCGCCGCCGATGAGCGGAGGTGGCGTGGGCGCGTATTTCAGCCATTCGGAAGACATGCTCATAGTCTTCGGATTCATACGCTGATTCTACACTTCGAGATAGCTGATGACAACAGCCCTCCCATTGGCAATCAAGCCGGCGGAAACAGCGCTCCGCCGGGCCGTAAAGGGTGTTCGGACAAATGGCGCGGAAAGGCAGCCGGCGGGCCGACGAGGGCGGGCAAATACCGCGTCTCCCTCAACCGACTTTGCGGGCCTTTGGGCTTCTCTTCTACATGTTCCTAACTCCTGTAACTTGGCTGGTACCCTACGAAATCGTGGCGCCCCATCGAACGCCGAAGGTACGGTATTGAGCGCAAGACACGCGACTGGGCTGCGGCGTCGCGCTGAAGAACTTGCTGGCAGCGGTAACCGGCGACCCCGCACGCCACCAGCGCTCCGAGCAGGAGGGCCGCGCCGTGCAGGAACGCGTTGATCGCGTCTACCATTTCGCTGCCGGATCACCCTCGTACGGGAACGGTCGCGTGCCCGGCAGAGTTGTAAGAGTAGAAGCGGCACTCGAACCTGTTTGATCACTTCGACCCACTAAGGCAATCGGACGAAGCCGTTCGCTCCGGCACCGGCTTTCGCTCCGGCTTGGGCAAGCGGCTCCGGGACGTGCCACACATCACGACCACCCGGAAGCTGCGCGACCGCGCCATCATCGCGCAGTCGCCTTTTCAACGCTCCGGTGGTTTGCCGGCGGATCTTGACCAAGCACCTGCTTAGCTTCTTGTTGTAGCGGTTAGTATGATATCTTCACCTTCGCGGGAGGACTCGTCATGAAACGACTGACGCTGGCGCTGTTTACTCTGGGCCTAGTCACGGTAGCGGTTACATGTCTGGTGGCAGCGCGACAGCCTCCCAAGACCGCCGCCGAAAGGACGCCAGCGCTGGCCGCGCGCGCTGCGGTGGCCTTCGATATGTCCCCTCCGTTGGGCGCGATGGCGCAGTTTATCCCCGATAAATCGGTCGTCATTCATCACGCAGTGGAGAGCCCACCGGAACGGCAAGGAGCGATGGAGGGACCGGGCACGGGTTTGGGGACGACTCCGCCGATACCGCCAGCCGCGCGGGGCGGCCCCGGCGCGGCCCGAGCCAGCGACCGTGCAGCAAGGGCGGGCGGGCCTCCGCCGATTCCCCCTCCGCCGCCCGCGCCAGAGATCGACGCTGCAGGCGCCGCCGTCGAGCAGACGACCCAGGGCAGGCGTGCCGCGATTGAGCCGGTTGCCAGCTTTGACGGCCTGGGAGAGGGCTTTACGGGCCAGGAGTTCCCCGGGGCGGGCACCGCAGCCGATGCCAACCGAAGCCGCGGCGGCGGGGGACATGGCGGCATTGACATCAGCCTGGCGGTCGGTCCCGACCATATCTTCGAGATCCTGGATGGCAATATGGCCGTCTTCACTAAGAAGGGTAAGAAGTACGACGCGACCGGCAAGCTGCTCTATGGCGCCGTACCCAACAACACCGTTTTTGCCGGCTTCGGCGTTCGCTGCGGCGTGAGCCACAACAGTGACTCCGTTGTGCGCTACGACCAACTGGCCAACCGCTGGCTGATCGTGGTCCCGGTCTTCGCGCGACCGCCAGACAACCCGCAAGGCCCCTATGCGATGTGCTATGCCGTGAGCGCGACCTCCGACCCGCTGGGGCCGTATTACCGTTATGAGTTCCAACGGACGCTGTTTCCAGACTATCCCCGTCCGGCGATCTGGCCCGACGGCTACTACAACCCCACCAGCACGAGCGACAACCTGCTACCCGATGTAATCACGCAGAAGCACGACTGCATCGCCGACCGCAACAAGATGCTCAAGGGTCTGCCGGCGACCGAACAGTGTGTGGTGATCGACGGGGGCGTCTTCATGTTGAACACCGACCTGGATGGCAAGCGGTTGCCGCCGGCGGGCGCGCCCAACATCATGATGTCGACGGGCGGCACGCAGCTCATGAAGATCTTTGAGGACGACGGCATATACTTCTACAAAGTGCACGTAGATTGGAGCGATGCCTCCAAGACCAGCGTCTCGCCGCCGAAGAAGATCGCGGTGGCCCCCTATCACTATCTCTGCGACGGCCAATTGAGCAGTTGCGTCTCGCAGCCGGGTACCGACCGGCGCCTCGATTCGCAAGGCGACAAGCTGATCCAGCGGCTGGTATACCGCAACTTCGGCGATCATGAGTCCATCCTGGCGGAGCATTCCGTTGCTACGGCTGCACACGGCGGCGGCGTGCGCTGGTACGAGTTCCGCCTGAACAAACAGCGCGACCCCGTTTTGTACCAGCAGGCGACATATGCCCCCGGCGGATTTTATCGTTGGCTGGGTAGCATGGCCATGGACCGCAAGGGTGACATCGGTATCGGCTATTCGTTCGGCGGCGATCCCAACTATCCCGGCCAGCGCTTCGCGGCGCGTAGGGCTAAGGACCCTAAGGGCCAACTCACCTTCCACGAGTCGGTGCTGGCTGAAGGCCAGGCCTCGCAAAAGGGCAGCCTGCGCTGGGAGGACTACACCAACATCATTGTCGATCCCTCCGACGACTGTACCTTTTGGTTCGTCGGGAACTACCTCAAAAGCGGCGCTGCCTCCTCGACTACGCGTGTCGGATCGTTTGTGCTACGCCACTGCCAGTGAGCCCGTGCGGATCGGGCTCGATGCTCGAATGGATCGGCAGCGACTGCGCGCCGAACTCGGAAGCCCGGTACGTTAATTCTGTCTTGTCTTCGAGTGGCCGGGCTGCCGGGCCCGGAACGAAGCGGTGCCCTTGCGCGGTGGCTAACGGACCAATGGCGGTCTGCGTCAAATCTGATCGCCGTCGTAACCCACTTCAGCGAAGACAGGCTCGGTTCACGTTGCACCGGCACGATTTCGCGGATAAGCAGTGGCCCCTGCACTCCAACCACCGGTGCACGTTTCCCGTCGCTGAGAGACTTCACTGTATATTCATGCGTTTAAGGGCTGCTTGGCCCCCTCTCTTGGGGTTGCCAACCGGCTCACGGAACACTTACGGGCACTCTCGTAGCGGCTTCAGCCCCGGGCGTGCATACGACCCAGAGCGGCAGCCGCCGCGCCCCCTCTTCCAACGCGCTCACGTCCCGAAGGCCGCGACTACTCAGCGTCAAGTCCGAACGGGACATCCACGGTCGTCATCGCTTCGACGGCTTTGTCGCCCATCGTGACCGGCTTGTACACGTAGTGCTTCACGGCATCCATGGCAGCCGGCACAAGCAGCGGGTGCCCACCGACGACCGTTATCTCCGCGACATGCCCATCCTTGCCGATGCGCACCTGCAGTTTCACCACACCTTGCACCCGCGCCATCTTGGCCAGCGGCGGATAGATGGGCGCTGGCGATTCCAGGAGCATACCAGCGGCGACTCCCGCGCCGATGCGCACCTGTGGGGCAGCCGGAGGCTGTGCAGAGGCAACTGGCAAGCCTCGCACACCTTCCATGAGATCGGCCCAGTCCCGACTCTGTGGTTCCAAAGTTTGCGCGTGCGTGACCAGATCGGTTGCAATCGTCTTTAGCGCGGCGAAATCCCAAACGTCGCCTGCTGCCACCAGCGCCTTCTGTGTGGCATCCTCGACGAAGTGGCGCGCTACCGCTCCAACCAGCGCAGCGTCGTTGGATTCCTGTAGCTCGCTTTTGATCTGGGCGGAGATGCGTGGGTCTCTCGCTCCGGTTGGCGGCGACCTCTTTTCGGTACTCAGCCACAGCAAGAACGAATAGAATCTCGCGAGCGGCTCGGTTCGGTGCGCGGGGTCCAGTTTTTGAGCGCGCTTCAGCAGGTCGATGGCTTCCGGGGTGCTGTCTAACATCGCGCGGGCTGCATTACCCAGCACCCGGACATCGTCGGGATGCTGGGCGACCTGTCCTAACCATCGGCTTCGGAGGTCCTCAAAGGTGCCGGTATCTCCTCCAGCGCGCCCGCCCGGAGAGACAGCCGCGAAGTAATAACCGTGGAGTACCGATTCCGGATGATGCTCGATCAGCCAAAGAACAAGGGGAACGCGCCGATCGTCCATGTTGTTGTTGAAATAGTACCGGAGCAATTTCGACCGAGTCGCCTCATCCTCCGGATTGGCGGCAAGCTGTTGCTCCATTTGCGCAGCTTGGTCGGCGGTAGTCGAATCCGGCCGCCCGCCGTCGGAACGATAACCAAACCATGTCGCATCGGCATTCCCCGTGGAAGGCTTCGCCTGCGCGCGCGCCACGCTTTGCAGGTCTACGGCCACGGAAATCCAGATCAGCAGGGCGGCGCTCGACAACAGCATGGCGCGGCCCAAGTTCCCCAGACGTCCCTCATTGGGTTTCGTGCGCGAGTCCATCACGCGCCGGATGCGCTTGGCTACCAGTTGCCCAGTCATCGCGGAAGCGTTCCAGATCAGCCGGCTGTTTTGCCCTTCCATGCGGGCGGCGACCTCGAGCAACACACGCGCATAGCTGCCTGAGTCGGGAGAAACGGCCAATGCCGCATCGTCCGCCGCATGTTCCGCAAGCACCGCCAGACGGCGTTCCAGCCACCAGGTGAGCGGGTGGAACCAGTATATGCATTTGTTTACGGCGGCAATGACGCTGATCGCCGGGTCGTAACGCCGCGCGTGCGCCAACTCGTGAGCCAGGACCAGCTTCATCTTCTCCGCCGGCCACTCGCGCCAGTCGCCGGGAAGGAGTACTCGCATGCGCGTCAAACCGATCGTGACGGGTACCCGCACCTGGTCCGACTCTGCGACGTCAACATCGACACCCGCCTCAATCGGGCGCGCACCACGCAGCAACCGCCGGGTCATCCACAGACCCGCCAACAGACGCACGGCAAACAGCACGACACCAGCGATGTACGCTATTGCGGCGTATGCGGGCCACTCCGGCCGGAAACCCGGCGGCTTGGTTCGCGCCGAGGGCGCGGGCGCCAACATGCCACCCGCATTGTCCGCCAACTGAGCGGCGGGCTGGGTGATCGTCGCGGCCGGCGCCGGCCGCTCGAACCTGTACACGTATGCGGCAGGGACGATCGGGCGCAGGACAGGCAACGCCAGCATTCCGATCACTACCAAAGTCCATATGGCGTGCTGCGCAGCCGAACGTCCGCGCAGAAAGAGAATTACTACGCTGGCCATCGCGGCGAGGGCCACCGCTCGTACTGAAGCATCGGCTATCCACTCGTACCAGGTCATTTTGTGTCACCTCCTACCGGCTTTTTTCTCGATATCGTCCGCCAGGCGCCGCAATTGTTTCGCGTCCAGCACGTCGTCATCCACCATCCCCGCAATCAGTTGTTCGGCCGATCCGGCGCAAAAACGTTCGATAATCTGCCGGACGGCCCTGATCGCCAAATTCCGCGGCTCGTCGACGCTCGAATACACGTACGTTCTCCCGTCAACTCCGTGTTTGAGGTGTCCCTTATTCTCCAGCCGCCCCAACAGGGTTCGGACGGTCGATTCCTGGAGCTTGCGCGTGGGCGCCAGATCCTGGCGGATCTGCTCCGCGGTCGCCGAGCGGCGGCTCCAGACGCTGGACATGACCGCCTGCTCCAGGTCGGTAAAGGGACTACGCAATGGTTTTTGTCTGCGACTCATTGTAGCGCTACAAAATGTAGCATAGAGCCGGAGAGGATGTCAATAGCGAAATAGCGAAATAGGGGGATCACTCGTAGCGCAGGGCTTCCACGGGATCGACCTTCGCCGCACGACGCGTCGGCGCCCAACACGCCAGCATCGCCACGCTCGCGAATAGCAACGCCACGCCAATCAACGTCACCGGATCGCCTGGTTCCACTTCAAACAGAAATGACCTGAGCACGCGGGACAACACCAGCGCGGCGGCCATGCCTGCAATCACACCGCCCGCGATCAATCGAAAACCCTCCCCGAAGATCAGGTTGCGGATGTCGCGCTGCTGCGCGCCTACCGCCGAGCGAATGGCGAGTTCGCGCCGGCGGGAGGCCACCGACAGCGAGAGCACGCCGTAAATGCCGACCAGCGTCAGCGCGCTCCCCACTACCGCAAACCCGGCCAGCAACTGCATCGCGAACGTGCGAGGCGCCAGCGAATCGCCGCGAATCTGTTCGAGTGTCCTGAGATTCTCGACGGCCACGGTGGGGTTCACCGCGCGCAACTCGCGTTGGACGGCGGCCATCACCGAGTGCGGGTCCGCCGCCGTGCGCACGACCAGATCCTTGGAAAACGCGCCTGCCTGCCAAAGGGAAAGGTAAATCTCGGGACTGCCCGCGCGTGTCAGGTCGTCGGTGCGGCCATTGGCCACTACGCCAACGATTTCCGTGGAGGGATCCTTCGGCCCGCCCAACCAGAGTTTCTTCCCGATGGCCTGCGCGTGCCGAAAGTAGCGATCCGCCAGAACCTGGTTCACGATGGCTACGCGGGGCGCTTTGCGATCATCGGTGGAACGGAAAGCCCGCCCATCCAAAATGGGCAACCCCAAAAGCGTGAAGTAGTCCCCGGTGACGGACCGCAGCGGCACCGCAATGCGGTCGCTTTCTTTGCTGGGTGCGGGTTGCCCCTCGATATCGACCGTCGCGGGCCAATTGTTGCCGGTGAGCGGCACTCCCCAGGCAAAGGCCGCGTACTGCACGCCGGGCAGCGCGGATACCCGTTCCAAAGCGCGGCGATGGTAATCGGCCCAGTTTCCTTGCACCGACGTGACGCTCATCGTCAATATATGTGAGATGTTGTAGCCCGATTGCACGTTTGAGATGTTCATCATGGTGCGAATCAGGAGGCCGGCGCCTACCAGCAACGCCAGGGTCAGCGCCGTTTGAACCAATGTTACGCCCTGGAGAAGCCGGCGTTCCCCGCGCCCCGCGCTGCTCTTGGGCCCGGCGCTCTTGAGCACCTGCATGGGATCGAGGCGGGAGGCGCGCAGCGCGGGAAAAAGCCCGGCAAGAAGCGCGGCTATGACTGCTGCGCCGAGACCAAAAGCCAGCACCGGCCAGCCTGTCGAAACCGCGTCCAGACGTGGGATGGCGTGTCCGCCAACCAGCTTGAACAAGTCGACGCCTCCCAGCGCCAGGCCCACGCCCAGCGCCCCGCCCAGGAGAGCCAGCAGCAGGCTCTCCGTAGCCACTTGCCGGAACAGCGCGACCCGGCCCACGCCCAGGGCGGTGCGCACGGCATATTCCTGCTGCCGTTGCAGCCCACGCACCAGTAGCAGGGCCGCGGCGTTTCCGCAGGCGATCAACAGCACCAGCGCGGCGGCGCCTAACAGCGGCAGCAGAATGCGGGCGCCGTCGCGATTCATGTCGGCGGACAGGGAATGCACTTCCGGGGTGAAGCCTTCAAAGTCGTGTTCGGCTTGCGCCTGTCTGGCGGCGGCGACCTTGAGTTCACTTTGCGCTTGCCGCAGCGTGGTTCCGTCTTGCAACCGCCCCACCACATTCCAAAACGCCGCTTTCAGGTTCTCGGCCGGTTTGGAAGGCGCCGGAATCCAGAAATCGACCAGCGCGTTCACGTTGTAGTTTGGCTCCTGTGCATTTGTTGGCGACGGAAGAAAACGAACGCCGGGGGGCATCACCCCGATAACTTTGGGCGGCGTGTCCCAGCGGCTGATCCGGATGGTCTTGCCGATGATGTGCGGATCGCCGTTGAACTTGCGCTGCCACATTTCATAGCCGAGGACGATGACCGGCGCCGGTTTGGCTCCGGTTTCGGACTCCAGAAAAGTACGCCCCATGACAGGTTGCAGTCCGAGCACGTGGAAATAGTCTCTGGTGACCCACATCCCTTCCATCGATACGCTGCCGTCGTTCAGGACCAGAAAGTTGAAGGACCAGTCATATGCGGCGATGGCCTCAAACGACTTCGCGTCCTTTTGCCATTCCAACCACTGCGCAGCGGGCCACCCGCGCGGATGCGCCATCTGCCGGCCGTCGGTGCGAGCGGCGGGAATCAGCACCAGTCGCTCCGGTTGCCGGTAAGGCGGCGGCGTCAGGAGGACGCCTCGGATCAGGCTGAAAACCGCCGAGGTCGCGCCGATACCGAGCGCCAGCGTAACCACGGCAATCAAAGTAAAGCCGGGCTGTTTGCGCAGCATGCGCAGGCCAATTCGCAGATCTTGAAGCATTTGGCGGTCCTCCGGTACTTTCCTTTGACGAATCGAATCCAGGCGGCGTTAGCAGCTCTTTCCCGGAAATTCAGATTCCGGCCTAACCTTGCATACACTCAGACGTCTGTATATTATGAAGTCTGAGTATGCCTAAAACCGACTCTCTCCAGGGATCGCTCGACCTGCTCGTTTTGAAGATCCTTTCGCGGCGGCCGCGGCTGCACGGCTACGCCATCATGACCGCCATCAAGGATGGGTCCGGCGAAGTGCTTCGCGCCGAGGAAGGCTCGCTCTATCCGGCGCTGCACCGCATGGAGGAAGCCGGCTGGATTCGCGCCGAGTGGATCACCAAGGAAACCGGGCGGCGGGCCCGCATGTATGAACTGACGGCGGCGGGCAAGAAGCAGCTTTCCGCCGAAGAATCGCGCTGGCAGGCGGTGACTTCGGCCGTAAATCGCGTTCTCAGGACGGTTTGATATGTCGTTGTGGTCACGGATCGTAAATGTAGTTCGCGGCGACGGCTTGAGCCGCGAGATCGACGAAGAGCTGCAGTCGCATATCGCCGAAGCGATCGAGCAGGGCCGCGAGCCGTCCGAAGCGGGAGCCGCCTTCGGTTCCGCGCTGCGGCGGCGCGAAGAGAGCCGCGACATCCGGCTGATCCCATGGCTCGATTCGCTGCGCGCCGACGCCGTTTTCGGCTGGCGCCAGCTCGCCAAGAAGAAGGTGACCTCTGCCGCGGCGATCCTGTCGCTGGCTCTGGCCATCGGCGCGTGCACCGGGGCATTCCGGCTTATCGATGCACTGCTGCTGCGCCCCTTGCCGGTGGCCGCGCCAGAGCGGCTGTACGCTCTCGCCAGCGAAGCCTTCTACGACGGCAAGATGCAATCGTTCGACCAATGGGCCTATCCGTCGTTCCAACTAATGCGCGCCGCCGTGAAGGATCAAGCCGAGTTGATAGCCGTCTCCTATGGGGACCGCACGGACCTCAC
>Ga0182016_10001187_pt1 | contig 31845 bp, 26 predicted proteins | sample 712S2MmetaG_FD_120491 | JGI IMG/M metagenome (GOLD analysis project Ga0182016, IMG submission 120491) | Permafrost microbial communities from Stordalen Mire, Sweden - 712S2M metaG | ecosystem: Environmental > Terrestrial > Soil > Wetlands > Permafrost | place: Sweden: Stordalen | collected...
CGACCACGATTCGGCTTCCTCAAACCGCTCGACTTGCCATAGACACCGAAGCCGTAGATCTTACGCTCCTAAAGCGAGTGCGCGGCCGGCAGGCTCGGCTAAATCAAGTCCAATAACGGGATCAGTGAACTTGCGCGATCTCGTTAGGTGACACAGTCGAACAGCGACGCTATTTTCCCAGCCGTTCTGTGTAAGCAAACTTCTCGCCGGAAATATCGGCAGCGAACATGAGGCCGCCCTTGGCGATGGTGAACACCGCCATGCCGGCCTGGCAATCGCCGTTGGTCGTGGCATTGTGTTTGCCGCCATTCGCTTCCGACGACGCGCGATCGGTGCCGACGCTCGCAGAGGCTCCCGCCGTGATGGCAACGGCGCTGGCACCCGCTGCCAATTCGAGCTTGCCGGATTCTAACTCGTCCAAGTATCGCTTCTCTTGGAAGAATATGATTTCGCTATACACTTTGCCGCCCGCTTGGAGCCCGATTCTCAACGGCATCATGACGGCGTCCCCGATCAGCCGATCATGCACGTACACCTGACCCTCGCCGCGAGCTCCGCCGACGATGAGGCCGCCGGCGCCAATGGTCGGGAATACTGCGTAGGCATAGCAGTCCGTGAAGAAGACGGCGCTTTCTCCAGCATGCTTGAATAATTGGATCGTCTCATCGAATTCGTCGGCGAAGGCCACACCAGAACCCAGCAACAGAGCAAGCGTCGCACCGCACAATCGAGGCAGGATAGTCATATAAAGGTCTCATCGTAATGATGAATCAAAAGCGGCGTCTTGCCGTTCGCAGCCGTCCCGAGTCCGCATTCAGGGCAGGCCAATCAGAACTTCGGCCCCTTCGATTTTGACCGGATAGGTGGCAAGATCCTTAGGGGTTGTCGCGATGAACAGCAGTTTTGCCTTGCCGACCGCCTTACCGTTCGTGATATCGAATCGAGCGCCGTGCCGGGGACAGATCAGAACCCTTCCATCGAGCGTGCCGTGGCTGAGATTCTCGGCCATGTGTGTGCAGCGGCGTGCCACTGCATAATATCCATCCTCGATTCTGGCGAGCACCAACTCATGCCCGTCGATATCAACCGCTTTCATCGCGCCGTTCGCGAGCTCTGCCGTCGCCGCAGCCATCACAAATTTCATCTGAGTCCTTCGCGATTCGCGGCCGATCCCACGCCACCCGATTATCATAGCAACAACCGCTCAGAAGTGGCGATGGCTCGCTCCGCAATGGGAGCAACAGTTGTTTTGGACGATATCCGGCTGGAGCGGCCCACCGGCGCTGATCGGACGGCCGATTCGCCGATCCCCATCACGTTCAGCTCTCTAAGGTTCCTGGATCGCGTAACCGCGCGAGCGCAGCTGCGCCAGCCATCCATCAGCCGCAAGTAGCTTGTTGATCCCGACCACCGCCAGGGTACTTCGATTGCGTTGCAGCGCCTGCTCGACGTTCGAGATCCAAAGCGCGTCGAGCCGCGCCGAGACCGCATCGTACTCGCTGCGAAATCGCGACACGCTCATCACGGCATCGAAGCACGCGATCGGCTCGTCGGCCTGCAACAACGGCCGCAAGCGCGCGACGTCACCCAGCGACCAGAGATTGGCGCGTTCGCGAAAGGACGGAAGGTCCTTTTCGAGCGCTTCGACAACTGATCCCAGGCAAGCCAGCTCGCGCTCCGTGGAGATCTGCGTCAGGTCGCGGACGTAGGCCGTTTCATCTTGAATCTTAAGATCGAGCACGACGGGCTCGATCGGCACTCCTGCCTTGAGCGAGATGCTCTCGATCCGCCTCCAGATACCGGGATCATCATCGAGTCCTTCTTGATCGAACGCCTTGCCGGCGAGGTCGAAGGCGGCCAGCATCGGGCGCAGCTTCTCGTCGCTCGAGTGCCCCAGGTACTTCACCCGCAGGCCCAGCCAGCGGATGTACAGATCGTGCGGCACCACCTGCTCGAGCGTTCTTCCATCCGGATCGTGACGCGCGCGAAGCAGCGAAGGGAGCAAGGTCAGTCCGCGAAAAAAGCCGATGTGTGGGTCGATGCGCGGCGGGGCAAGCACGGCCTGGGACTGCCCAACGTGCTTCTCGACTTCCGTCGCGTCCCAGACCATCTGTTTCGGCAGCGGTGTGAAGGTGGCGAAGATCCAGAGATCATGATCCCCTTTCGATATGCGCCAAAGGCCTGGACCTGGCTGCTTGCCGACGACCAGAATCTCGGCGAGTTGCGCGTCGGATACCGGCGGCTCGGTGATGACGGGAGCTTCCCCCGCCCCAGCGAGGTAGCTTGCGGTCAGCGCGCACGTTGCAAGCAAACCCTTCATAATCAAAGCTTGGCGTACCCCGGCGAATTCGAGTCTGGACGAGGTACTCGCCCGGCTGGGTCCCGGGCGGTTGACTTACGCGAACAAGGCTTAAGCCACGCTCACCTGCACGCCGGCAAGGACGCTTCGGCTGGCAGTCAGCAACCGCCCGGCAATGGGTACGGCATCGAGGACCGAGAGGGAAACGGCATTGGCGTGGACGGCACGATAAACTTGCGGCCTTTCAGCGAAGGTTCTGCCATCGACCATCACGATCAGCGCCGGATTGAGCGACGCAAGGCGTGCGGCGTCGATGGTGTCGCGCATCGGCAATAGCCGGCCATCTCGACGCAACGATCCGCTTTGGGATAATTTCAGCACATCGAACCAATGGCCGTGCACCACATCGAGCAATGACTGATCGTCGCCTGGAAATTCGCAGGTCACCTCCCAACCATGGCGATCAAAGACCTCGGAGGACATCACCAGGCCGACGCCGTGGGGTTCGCTCGGTTGCGGGCACAACAGGACGCTATGGCCTGGCTTGCAGGCGTAATCGCCGGGTACAGCCGCATTCACTCGCCGCACTTCCGACTGTAATCGTGCCAGACCAATGGCAAGGTGAAAATCATCGCACTGCTGTGCATCGAACAATTTGCCCAGATGCAGCTGCGCCGGCTCGAACACCTCTTGATAGAGCGCGTTGAAGCCCGCTCCCTGCTCCAGCAGCGAGTCCACGTAGCGGGCGGTTCCCGCGGAGCGAGGCGCGAGCAAGACGCGGGCGAGTGTCGCTCCAGAGTCCAGATCAGCATGCCAGATGTTGCGCGTCGATTCGCGCCGAGCGGTGGTGCGCACGCTATGCGCATGCACCTCCAGCAATCGAGGGATGACGGAAGTTTCGATTACCTCATCCAATGACATACCGATGAGCGATGAAGGCTTGCCGATCAAATGTTTCAGCAAATGCGTCGAGGAAGCGTGGATGGCGGCAACCGCCGCCTCGATGCGCACCTGGCCGCCCCTGGCAATGCGCAAGTCCCAGCCTTCAAAGACCCGCTGGCTAATTGGCTCATCGCGCAGTACCGTCACCTGCGTGTGCCTGGGGTCGCGTGATATCGAATCCCACACGCGACCGAGCGCAGCGCTGGGACCTTCCAACCACTGGAAGAAAGCACCTTGTTCGACAACGAGGACGCCGCTCAAACCTTCCGCTTTGTTTCTCCGCTGAGCGGTACACAGCAAATCGTGAAGCTCCGCATCGCTGAGCTTCGAAACGGCGAGGCTGCGGTAGGCCAGGCTGCGCAACACCTGATCTTCCGGCTCAAAGGAAGCATGCGCGTAAGAAACACCCCGAAATTCTTGTTGCAGCACTGGATCTTTCCCCGGGCGCGCTGATTGACCTTGTTTCCCTGGCAGCCGCCCCAATCATTATTCGCCGCCAATAAAACCGCAACCCCTTTTTTTAGAGCGCGGACGCCACGCCGCATCGGCTCGAAGAGTGCAGGGGGTTTCCTGGGTCCGGGACAGCCGGGCCGGTGATGCCGGCGCACGGGACCCGTAGAGTTTCCCGATCAATCCCTCGCTGCCGTCTCCTCTGCCCTGCCCTTGATGGACGCCTGCGTCTCTGTGACCTGTGAAAATTTAGAGGACAATTGTTTAAGATAATGATTTAATTTATTTTTTATATACCTGGAGGCCTCTCATCGCACTGACCAATTCCTGCATCGGCCGGTGCCCCATCCCGCGCGATCGGAGAGCTACGAGCGGGGGGTGCAGGAATGGCTGGAGCATGCGACTATTGCAACGACGCGGACTTATGATCGCCGGCGCTCGTAACCGGACGGTTCGCTCACCACAAGCGGGGAGCAGGTGAATGTTAACTGCTTCCATTATCCTATTTATGTACGCTGCGCTCAGCGGACTCGTGATGGCAGTGGGCATTTTCAGAGGCGCGAAACTTTGGATGCCTCTTGCGTTGGGGCACGGAGTGCTCGCCGCAGCGGCGCTCGCGCTGGCGCTGTTGGTGTCAATCGCGACCGGCACCGCGGCGATTGAGTATGGTGTGGCCGTTCTGGTTTTAGCCACCCTGGGAGGGCTCTTCCTCCTCATCTATCATCTGCGTGGCAAACCCCACCCTTGGGTAGTTGTCGTGCTGCATGCACTGCTCGCGGTCGGCGGGGTCGGCTGCCTCGTGTTCGCTCTGTTGCGCTGACACACTCTCCGGCGCCCCATTGGTTTCCCGGGCTGATCCTATTGGCGTGCCCGCGCTATTGACCTCCTCCCCTTGGGTACCAGCGGCGCCACATCCATGACGGTCGCAATCGCTTTCAGTCGCTCCGTCAAACGCGGTGCCGCGAAGTCGATGAAGGCGCGCAGCTTGAGCGGGATGAGCCGGTGGCTGGCATAGACCAGACTCACCGGGGTGACGGCACACTCGAATTCCGGGAGGACGATCTTCAATCGCCCCGCGCTGACACCTTGCTCGGCCTGATAACACGTCGTTTGCGTCAGGCCCAACCCTGAACACGCGGCCGCGATCGCCGATTCTGCACTCGTCGTCGACAAGCGGGTCCGGATGGGGAAGGTCTTGTCGGCTCCCTGATCCTTGAACCACCACGTATTGAGCGGGCCCAAGGTTGACCAGGCGATGCAATCATGTCGCGTCAGTTCATCAGGATGCAGTGGAGTACCGCGCCACTTCAAATACTCGGGACTTGCTGTCGCCACCATGCGTACGGCTCCCAATGGCCGGGCCACCAGCCGGCTATCCGGGAGCTCCGCGATCCGCAGCGCTACATCCACATGCTCCTCCACCAAGTCGACGACCCGATCGAGCAGCAAAAGGCGCAGGTTGATGTCCGGGTAGGCGGCGAGAAATTCGAGCGCGACCGGTTGCAGATGCAGACGCCCGAAACCCAAAGGAGCGGTCACCGCGAGCTCACCCTTCGGCGCCCGGTATTCGCCGGAGACGGACTCTTCGCCCTCCTTCAAATCCTCGAGGACTCGCTGGCAGGTCGCGAAAAAAGTTTGGCCGGTCTCGGTCAGAACCACCTGGCGGGTTGACCGATGCAACAGGCGAACGCCGAGGGCCGTCTCCAGATCCGCCACGCGCCGGCTCAAGGTCGGCAAAGGAATGCCGGCCGCTCGAGCCGCAGCCGAAAACCCGCCTGCCTTCGCCACCGCAACGAATGCGGCCATTGATTCGAACCGGTCCATGGCTTCTCACTTTCCGAGATAGTACATCTCAATTCTACGATCTTATCGCACGTATTGAAATGATGGACACTGACCTCGTCGGCTGACAGCCCGCATCAAATTCAACACCAGGAGTACACCCATGTCCCGTCTAAACACCCCCAGCACCGTCGAGAGCTCCCCCGAAGCATCCCGCCCCTCGTTGAATGCCGTTGCCAAGAGTCTGGGCAGCGTACCGAATCTTTTTCGTGTCGTGGGCAACAGCCCGGCAGCGCTCAGGGGCTATCTGGGTCTGAGCGGCGCCGTGGCCGCCTCCAGTCTCGATGCCAAGACTCAGGAGCGCTTGGCGCTCACCGTTGCCGAAACCAATGGCTGTAACTACTGCCTCTCGGCACATACCTATTTGGGTCGCAACATTGCCAAGCTCGATGATGCCGAGATTACCGCCAATCGCAACGGTACCTCGAACGATATGAAGGCAGCGGCCGCCGTGCGTTTTGCCACCCAGGTGGTAGAGGCGCGCGGTCACGTGTCGGATGAGCAGCTTGCTGCGGTCAAGGCCGCGGGCTTTGACGATGCGGCGGTCGTCGAGATCGTGTTGACGGTCGCGCTCAACACCTTCACCAACTATATCAACGAAGTGGCCAGAACGGAGATCGATTTCCCGGTCGTTTCTACACGCCGTCAAGCCGCTTGAGTCGCATCGAACCTCTCACCAGGAGATGAGATGAACGCCACCCTTCTTTTCAGCGACGCAGCAAGGAGGGGAAGTTTATGGGCAGCGGCAAGAGGAAGGAGGATCCCCCGTCCGAACGGCATCGATGTGCCAAAGTGGAGATGTTCAGTAACCACTCGAAGGACAGGGGATCCAACATGCAAGTTACGACGTACGGGGTTGATTTGGCAAAGCGGGCTTCGCTGCAGAACTCCTGCCGCGCGGCATTCGCGTCAATACGATCAGCCCCGGGGTGACCTTCACCCCGATCTTCGGCCGACTGGGTTTGACGGAGGAGCAGCTCAACGCAACGGCGGCAGGGCTGCTTAAAATGGTGCCGGCCGGACGATTTGCGACCTCCGAGGACATCGCCGCCGGCGTCGCGTACTTGGGCAGCGCCGATGCGGCCTACGTGATCGGGGCGGAACTTACCATCGACGGAGGCCTCGGCCAACTCTGACGGTTGATGTCCACGGCGGCGGGCGCCCAAGCCCGCCTCCGCGGGATCGATTTCGACAGGGTCTTTACTCAATACAAGGATTAGCAATCATGATGATCAAGAACTTGCTGCTCATGGGTACCGCGCTGGCCGGCGCGCTCTCATTAGCCGCCCTCGCCGGCACCGAGGGCACGTCTTCCGTCAGCACGCCGGTGACGCACCTGACCTATGGATCGACAGGCGTCTCGGATGGCATCCATGGGCAACTCAATGCGGCCCCCGCATACGGGGACCTCGCGCACGGCGCGCATGGGACTTTCATCAAAATGCCCGCGGGCTTCGTAACCAGCCGCTCAGACGGCACCTGACGATCCCATGGAGCACGCTCATGTCCTACTCGAGTGACATTGCCTTCACTGCAGCGGTCAAAGCGGTACAGTCACGCAAGCGATCACGGGCGCACTACCAGCGCATGGAGGACGCCGGGTCCTGGGAGACCCGTATCACGCCGGAGCTCAAAGGCTTCATCGAGGCCCAAACCAGCGTGTTTTTGGCGACCGCCAATCTTCACGGCCAGCCGTACATTCAGCATCGGGGCGGGCCGCCGGGGTTTCTTAAGGTACTGGATGGTCGAACGATTGGGTTTGTGGATTTCATCGGTAACCGGCAGTACGTCACGCTCGGCAACCTCGCTGATAATCCGAAGGCACATCTATTCTTGATCGACTACGCGCATCGACGACGGGTGAAGATCTGGGGAGAGGCGCGCGTGATCGAGGGAAATGCCAGCCTGATCAGCCGGCTGACTCCAAAAAACTACCAGGCGCGGCCCTCGCAGGTCATCCTATTTTCCGTCAGCGCGTGGGACGCCAATTGTCCGCAGCACATCCCGCTGCGCTTGGAGGCGGCCGAGGTCGCTCAATTGATCGCCACACGAGATCAACGGATTGCCGAACTCGAGGACCAATTGGCCAAGTTCCAAACCGCGGCGCCGCGATGAAAAAACCTGAGCGGACGAACGCAGGACTGACGAGCGGTTTCAGCCTAGTTGCGGTTCCACCGTGAGCGAGCCGTGTTATCGCGCGCCCCGCCCGGGTACTTTATTGCCCATTTCCGGTTAAGATGGATCTGCCATGCGAATGCACACTCGATTGATCGGCCTAGCCGCCATAATCCTGTTGGGGGCCATCGCCCGTGCCGACGACCCCGACGACCCGACACAGGTCCAGGCACTCGCCGTCGGGACCCGCGCGCCCACGTTCTCGGCCCAAACCGAGGATGGGGCCGTGCGAACCTTCAGTCCCGAGGGATACAAGAAGCCCACCATCGTGTTGTTCTACCGAGGTGGTTGGTGCCCGTATTGCAATTCGCAGCTGAGCGACCTGCGGCTCGTCGAATCGAAGCTGCGCCGGAATGGGTTTGAGATCATCTTCCTGAGCACCGATCGACCCGCAATCCTTTACTCAAGTCTTAAGGCAAAGAACATTCACTACACGTTGCTGTCGGATAGCCGCCTCGAGGCCGCGAAGGCGTTTCACATTGCCTACCGACTCGACGAGGCGACGCTTGCGAATATGAAACAATACGGAATCGATCTCGACTCCACGACCGGCGGCCCTCTGCACGAACTCCCGGTGCCATCGGTCTTTATTATCGACACGACGGGAACCATAAGATACGTCTACTCCAATCCCGACTATAAAGTCCGGTTGGGCGCCGACGCTTTGTGGGCTGCGGCGCGGCCGTACGCGGTCTCGAAATGAGCGGAGCTCGCTCTAGGCAATCGCCGCCCAGGTAAGCAGCCTGTCTGGTGCCCTCGAGCGTCCGCTCCCTGCCGACTTACCGCGCGCCGGCCGATAGCGCCACACGACTTTCAGACGGCAACGCCAACCTGGCTGCGCTGACGACCGATGATTGGCCTTCACCCTGAAGCAAAACCGCCACATCGGTTGCATCTTGTGGCAGAGAATCGATTCGCACGCGGTACTCACCGCCCTGCCGATCCCATCGGCCCAATTCACGAATGGTCCTGACGATATTGACTTCGTTGATCGTACGACCCGAATTCTCGCCGCGGCCAATCGAGGTGACTGCGGAGTGTCTGTAGGCAATCAACAGCACATCGCCAAACGACGTGGCGTGAAACGCCGTCCATCCGATCGCGAGTTCGCCGTCGCGCACGCTGAGGGTGATTGGGGGGCCGTCTCGCGGCATCAGTAATTCCTGACCTATGGCACTCCGATCGCTCCCCACGAAGCTGCGCCGGCCGTCGATCACCGTCTGCGGGGTGAATACGGAACTCAGGTGCAGAGCCTCCGCATAGGCGCGTTGGCGCTGCGTCGCCTGTGGCAAACCAAAGCGGTCAGGCCACCCGAGATTGTCCCAATATGTGACGTGAAAGGTCAGCGCCAGTACGTCGGTACGCCGAGCCAACTCGGCCGTATATACTTCCGCGGGAGGGCACGAACTACACCCTTCCGAGGTAAAGAGTTCGACGACCGCCGGTCGCACTTCGGCCGTCGCGATCCCGGACAGACTTAGGAGCGGGGCAATCATCAGCAAGGCAGAATACGGTATGAGTCTCATAGGTCACGCGGGGGCTCGAGGTATCTTAAGGACATAGACCGGCCGCGCGGCCCATTTATTGCCCATTGGACGGGCGTCGTCCGGAAATGGTTATAATCGAGCGTCGCCTGGGAAACGCCTGCAGACGCCCCACAATAACAAGAGCAACGATGCGGAATGTCAGGGGCGAAATCCCCGCTGTCGAGTCCGATACCGACCAGAGCAACCGCCGCCTTGGTTCGCGCTACCCCAAATTCGCGTGGGCCGCCGCGGGGATCGCCGCGGGTGCATGGGCCTATGCAGTGTGTCTCGCCATCCTCTTCCTGGGTCAACCCGGACTCTCCGGAGAAATCGACTGGATCGCCGATTGGGCGGCCATTCCCACCCAGGCCGCCGCGTTTTTGTTGGTGGGTATGCTGCTACTGCGCGGCGATTTGTCCGGAGCTCGCTCGCCAGCGGCATGGTGTTGGGTCTTGGCGTTCACGGCCACCAACGCAATCGCCACCTACTTCTGGAACACGACACGCCCGGTAAACGGGCGGGAAGTGCTGGCCGGCCCCGACTTCATCTATCTCGCAGATTATTGGATGCTGACCGCCGCCCTCGCCGTCTGGTTTATACATGCCGGCGGCTCCTTCCGCCTGCGGTACGTCTGGCGCGACGGGTCGACGATGATCGTGGTGCTGCTCGTTGGGTTGTGGTCCTTCTTCATCGGACCGTCGATTGCCACCGGCACGGGCGTGAGGATCAGCCATGCAGCGACGTTCGGCTATTCGATCACCATCGTCTGCATGATGTCGATGGCCGCGCTGCTATGCCTCCAGATGTCCGTCTGGCAGGGAAACATCAGCGTTTGGTTGATGGTCGCTGCGGGCATCCTCGACGTCACCTGGGAAATTATGTGGCTGGCGAGCTGGCTGGGCGGCCGGGATTTCGTGGGGCCGTTTTATAACTTTGGCGATGTCCTGTGCTTTGCCACGATATGCTCGGCAGTGGCCGCGGCTTGCTTCCCGCGATCGGCGCCCGCCGCGCGCGCCGATCCGGAACGCCGCATGGACAGTTTCCTGCCGGCACTCGCCCTGCTGGTGGCGATCGCGCTCGTTGCGGGAAGCTTGGCATCGACCCGCCGCACCGATGCGTGGATCCTGGTCGGATTGGTCACCCTCTGCGCGCTGCTGTTGGCGACGCGTCAGCAAAGTGCCCGACGTGAGGTACGAGCGCTCAACCGGGAAATCGCGCGACGCGAAGCAGACGCCCGGCTGACCGAACTGGTGCGCCGCTCCACCGATCTCATTCTGGTGGTGGATTCCGAAGGCCTCGTCACGTACGCCAGCCCGGCAACCGAGAGCTTGCTCGGTGTCCCCCCTGAGGCGATTCAGCATACACGCGCTGCCGAACTGTTCGGCCTCGAACACGCTGAATCGCTGCGCGACATGTTGTACCGGCTGGCGGAGCGCCCAGCAGCGTCTGCTCAGATAGAACTGCGCGTGCAGCCTGACGATCGCAAGCCGCGCACCTTCAAACTGAGTGCTGCCAATCAGACGGAAAACGATCTGATCCAGGGAATCGTATTGACCGTCACTGACGTGACCGAGCAGCGGATGCTCGAGCGTGAAGTGCTCGATGCCGCCTCGCAAGAGCGAATCCGTTTGTCGGGCGACATCCACGACGGACTGGGTCAGGAACTGGTGGGGATCGCCATGCTGCTGCAGGGTGCTGCCAAGGCCAAAGACCCTGATGCTTACCTGTTGCGGCAGGACGTGCAGACTGCGGTCGGCCACATCAACCGAATCATAGGCGAGGCCCGAGACCTGGCGAGAGGACTCTGGCCGCTCGCGGCGGTGCGCGGATCGTTGGGGGGCGCACTCGGCCGACTGGTCCCCGATTCAAACCCTTCGCTGGCCGTGCGGCTCGACATCGACCCACGCTTCGAAGAGCGCGTGATCGATGATTTTTGCGCGGATCACCTGTACCGCATCGCCCAGGAGGCGGTGAGCAACGCGCTGCGCCACAGCGGCTGCACAGAAATCGTCATTGTGCTACGGCGCGCCGACGGAGGACTGGTGCTCGACATCAGCGACGATGGAGGGGGGTTCGATACGGTGTCTCCCGAAAATCGGGGCCTTGGCTCGCGACTAATGGAGTATCGCGCCCGAATCCTCGGTGCAACGTTACACATTCACCACGCGCGCGGCGATGGCACGCGAGTGACGGTGTTTCTGCCGCTTCAGGCGTCTGTCGCGGATGGTTAGCCACGTTCGCTTGCCAAACATCCCTTCACCGCGCGTGGTGATCGGAATCTGAACCCGGCCCGCATCATTTGCAAAACTTCGCCGGCAACCGACCGAACTTGTCACTCGGGAGGCTATTGTAGTCTCATGCCCTCACGTCGACTTGTTCGCATCTGGCATTCCGGCCTGGCAGCCCTGCCGCTGGTGGTGCTCGTCTGCACGGGGTGCTCAAATCTTTCGGTATTCCTCGGACTGCGCACGCGCCTGGACAAACTGCCGGTGACCTCCATCACGGCGTCGTTGGTCAGCAAGGGCGGCGCGCAACCGGTCACGGCATTGGCACCGGGCCATGCGGCGCAACTCGTCGTGGTTGCGAACACCGCGGACGGCAAGCAGCTCCTCACCGTTGGCGCGGGCCATGGCAAAGTTCTGCTCGATAGTTTCATTTTTACGCCGACGCTGGTACTGATCGACGCCCACGGCAAGGTGTCGCTTCCGTCCGATCCGAGGATCAGCGAAGGAAAAATCGCGAACTTGCATCTCGCCACCGTGGGACATCCCAATGTGATCGCCGACCTGCAGATCCCGGTGCGCTATAACGTGCCTTTCCTCGCCAATTTTTCCGGCGCGTCCGGCAGCAGGGGATTCGATGGCATGGACGGCCTGGATGGTTCGCAAGGATCCAGTGCGATGCCCTCGCCGCCCGATCCCACCACCGGCCTGCCGGAACCGGAAGGGCCGGGTGGCAACGGCGGGGACGGCGGCAATGGCGGAGATGGCAGCAACGGCGGGGACGGTGCGCCCGGCGCCGCGGTCCACATTTGGCTGCGCCTCGAGTCGCCTTCGCCCGCCTTGCTCCAGGCCAAGGTTTCTGGCGGCGGTCGTGATCTGTATTACCTGATTGAAGCCGACGGCGGCACGCTCAAAGTGACAGCGGATGGCGGTGCCGGCGGTCCCGGGGGCTCGGGCGGCCGGGCCGGCCGCGGCGGATCCGGTGGATCCGGAAATCCCAGCGGATTCAGTGGGCAGGATGGCCGGCCCGGCTCGGACGGACATGCCGGCCACCCGGGTGCCGCCGGCACGATTACGGTGTCCGTAGATCCCGCCGCAACCCCGTACGAGTATCTGTTGATCCTGGTCGATCGCAGCGGCTCGGGGCAGCCCGGACCTACCCCGACCATCGTCATCGAACCGGTGCCGCCGCTATGGTGAATGCGTTCGAGGACTTGGGGTGACCGTTATTGTTGAGTTGCCGATGACTCTGAATCGCCGCTGATCTGCGGCGAGGAACTCGATGAATCGAAGCGCCAAGTGACTGTGCGGCTCCGAATGGTTCCGGCGCGTGCACTGCCGCGCAGGTGGGGCATTCGCCAGAAAAGCGTGCTACCACGCCGCACGAGATGGCCGCGCACATAGTGAAGCCTGCGCGATCGTCGATAAGCCGCCGAACCGGAGCCAGTGCCGGATTTATAGTCCGCCAGAAGAGGGGCACAAACCTCGATCTGCTCCAGCAGCGGCGCTTTGCCGCATCTTGCTCGTGCTTTGTTGAGACGCTCAAGCATCAGCGGCCGCCGCGGAAGGCTTGGACGAGTGGCCAGGAGTAAAAAAAAAGCCAGCAATACAGGTATATCGATCGCTATGGTGCCAAGTGCGTGTCGCGACAGCGCAGCCGCCTGTACGGGGGTCAACTGCGCACCCTCGTAGTAATTGTGCCAGGAACGCTCGAAACGGAATCGAAAGCAGCGCCGTAAGATATCCGTCTCCCCAACGGCGCCGTCCCGTACGCAAATGGACGATTGTTGCTGCCGGTCGGGGACTTCAGGATCCTCGCCCTCCTGGGTATCGAAATCGAAGTACGCTTCCATGCTGCTGGAAAGCACATTTAACTCAGCCTCACCGGCTGCCCAGAAGGTTCGCACCAGGCCCCGGCGCCCCTGGGGAGTGGACTGTATGAAGGCACCCCGCCGGCCCGCATTGGGCGAGCCCGCATCGATTTTGAAACCGTATCGGACCAGTTCGCTTCGCCACGGGGCTTCGCTCCATTCCACCCATACGCGCTCTGCCGGCACGTGCAGAAGGTCTGCGCAGGCGAGCGTACTCGCTCCTTTGGAATAGGCGAGCGCTGTGCACAAACGCGTCAGCTCATCGCTCATTACGTATCGAGTGGCACAACGGTTAAGGTCATTTGCGAAAGCGGCCGCATTGTTCAACTCCGCAACGGCTCCGTTGTTCGTGTTCGCCACCATAAACGGAGTTCGACATTGTGCGATTCGATCGGCCAATCTCATCCCCCAACGCTAGCAGCCTCGCACTCCGGCGGTGCCACTTTGGGATGAGTTGAGCCGCCAACGTGATGAAACCACCATTCTCTGAGATTAGAAGTCGTGAGACCCATGAGGTCTCGCATCAAGATCGAGGGACCACCGACACGCTCCGTCGGCAACCGCTCACGCACCAAACCAAGGTGGCTGAGGGCACGGCTGCATTTCGTCCACTCGCCAGCAGCCTTCATCACGCGCCCGGCGGCATTCATACCATTCCCATGCTGGGAAGTGGGCGGCCGGTTATCGTCCGTCGAACCAGAGCGGCCCGCGCCCAAATAACCAACTTCGGGGGATGGCAATATGAGGAAGCCCATTGGCATTACATCGCTTCTGAAGCGATTCATGGCCCTATCGGTGTGTATGTGCGTCGCCGCCCTATCGATGCCGGCCGCTGCGCAGCAGGCGCCCGCCACCAGCGCTGCACCCGAGCCGACGCTGCAAGAGGTCGTTGTCACCGGGTCACGGATTCCGGTGCCGGCGAACATCTCGGCGACGAGCCCGACGACCATCGTCAGCAGTCAGGAGATCAGCCTGGAAGGGCACACCGACATCACGGATCTGATCAACTCCCTGCCGCAGAACATCATCGGGTCCAACGCCGACTTCGGCAACACTTCGAGCCCGTTGACTTCCACCGGGGGCTTCTCGACCGTCGATCTGCGCGGTCTGGGCCCGCAACGCACGCTGGTGCTGGTAAATGGCCGCCGCCTTGGCGCGGGTGACCCGAGCACCACCAATCAGAACGTCGCACCCGACATCGATCAGATTCCGGTGCCGTTGATCGAGCGGGTCGACGTGGTGACCGGCGGCGCATCCGCCACCTACGGCTCCGATGCCATCGCGGGTGTCGTCAACTTCATCCTGAAGAAGAACTTCGAGGGCATCCAAATCGACGGCCAGTACGGATTCAACGATCACGATCAGCACAACAGCTACGTCGAGGATCTGTTGACGCACGACGACCCCCACACCGGCTTCACCGCGATCGCGCCGGTGACCGGCACCGTCCGCGACGGCTACAAGCATGATCTGTCGATGGTGATGGGGACGAACTTCGCCGAAGGCAGCGGCAACATCACCGCCTATTTCGTCTACCACGATCAGCAGCCCGTCTCGGCCGCGGCTCGCGACTTCTCCAGTTGCGCGCTCTATTCCAATTCCGTCTTCGACTGGATCAACAAGTACACGGGCGTTGAGTGCTTCGGCAGCGCGAACTCGAACCGCTTCGTGCCGGCGACCATCACCGCTCCGGGTTACGGGCCGAACAACGCCTACACGGTGGTTGGCAATCAATTCCTTCCCTGGCCGCAGGCCGGGTCGAGCCCGCCCGGGACATACGATTACAATCAATTCGAGTACCTGCAGCGCGAAGACAAGCGCTACCAGGCCGGATTCATGGCGCATGACGATCTCAATGATTACGTCAAACCGTACATGGAATTCTTCTGGATGCAGGACACTTCGACGGCAGTGGTTGCACCGTCGGGGTTGTTCCTCGCGGGCTATCCTTACACGCCTGACAACAATGAGCTCATCAACTGCAACAACCCGCTGTTGAGCGCACAGCAGCGCGGAACCATCTGCAGCCCGGCGATGATCACCTACGCGAATGCAAACCCCGCCGCGCCCTGCCAGGTATCCGCCGCGGGAGTGGTTTCACAGAATTGCGCGGATGTCTCGATTGGTCGGCGAAACATCGAGGGCGGAGGACGCACCTCGATCTATCAGCATCAAAATTTTCGTTTTGTGATCGGCACCAAAGGGGACGTGATCGACGGGTGGAATTACGATCTGTACGCATCCTACTACACGGTGAACACGTTCCAGGCGAACAACAATTATCTCGACTACGCCAATGCCGGCAACGCGCTGCAAGTCACGACCAACGCGCAGGGCGTTCCGGTCTGCATCAGCGGCGGCCGCTGCGTGCCGTGGAACATTTTCCAGACGGGTGGGGTCACCCAAGCGGCTCTCAATTATCTGGATACCCCGGGCACTGCCGAGGGCGTCAACACCGAGCAGGTCGAGCACTTCGACATCACCGGCGATTTGGGGAAATACGGCATAAAGTCCCCGCTCGCCGCCGACGGTTTGGGGTTGAACTTCGGCTACGAGCACCGTACGGACACCGTGACCTTCAGTCCCGACGGTGCGGAGCTTTCCGGCGCCCTCGCCGGCTTCTCCGGCGCGAGCGTCCCGATCGATGAGGGCTACGGCATCAACGAGGCCTTCTTCGAGGTGCGCGCGCCTCTCGCCCATGATCTGCCCGGGGTCCAGGACCTGACGGTGGACACGGGGTACCGCTATTCCGACTACAACACCACGGGCCAGACCAACACCTACAAATTCGAGGTGCAGTATGCGCCGATCGACGATGTTCGCGCGCGCTTCTCCTTCGACCGGGCCGTGCGGGCGCCGAATCTGATCGAGTTGTTCGTAGCACCCTCGTACGGGCAGGAAAATGTCGTGGGCGCGGATCCCTGCGCGGGCGCCACCCCCTCGGCGTCGCCATCGGAGTGTGCACATACCGGCGTGTCGAAGACCCAGTACGGTCTGGTACCTCAGTGCGTCTCCGGCCAATGCGGCCAGGTGATCGAGGGCAACACAGCACTCACGCCTGAGATCGCCAAGACCTGGTCCTTCGGATTGACCTTTACACCGACGGAATTGCGGGGGTTCACGGCGAGCATCGACTACTATCACATCCGGCTCGAAGATCAGATTGGCAACTATCCGTTCGCGGTCATCTTGAACGGATGCCTGCAGGACGACAACCCGATCTACTGCAGTCAGATAGTCCGCAACAAGATCACCGGGGCCCTGACCGGCGCCACGGTCGAGGGCGGCGGGTACTTCCTGCAGAAAGACTACAACCTCGGGCTCGCGATCGTTTCCGGGTTCGACGCCCAGATGAATTACCGGTTCAACCTGCCGGGCAGTTGGGGGTCGATCAACACGTCCTTCAATGGTGCGTACCTGCTACACGACACTTTCACGCCTTATCCCGGCTCGGGGAGCTACGATTGCGCCGGACTGTTCGGCGACAGCTGCCAGAACGGCTCGGTCAATCCGCATTGGCGGCATAACATGCGCGTCAGCTGGGATACGCCTTGGAATGTCCTCGTCTCGATGCAGTGGCGGTTCATCGGACCGACGAGCTTCGACAACAATTCCACGAATCCGTTGTTGGCGGGCGCCGAAGAAGGACCGCAGGGACCTGGCGCCCCGCCGCCCTACTATGACCAGTACAATGCGCGAATCCCCGGTTACAGCTACTTTGACCTCACGGCGGTGTGGCACGCGATGTCGACTCTGGAACTGCGCGCGGGAGTCAACAACCTGCTGGATAAGGACCCACCGCTCGTTCCCTCGGGCGACATCACCGGCAACGCCGGCGCGTCGAACTCCTGGGGGGCTTACGATTTATTGGGCCGGCAGCTGTTTGTCGCGTTCACGGCGAAGTTTTAGCGGATTGATTGGCGGAGAGCGGCTCCAGACGGGGCCGCTCCTCTGTTGCTCATTGTGCCGAGTCATCTCAACCCCCCGGCGGCCGGTTCCGGCCCGGACGGTCCGCGGCGAATGAGAATAACACCGTCACAAGCGATCGCCGGACACTTGTTGTACTCGCTGACGGGGCACGTCGCCGCCGCGGCCTTTCGACTCTCATCCTGCGTGCTGGCAATGTCGCTTGCATTCGCCTGCTCAAGCTCGCCCCGCCGCGTTTCTCCCCCGCAGCAGCTCCCGTCGGCGAATCCCGGCCTCTCCTCAGCGGCCCATCAACCGCCGGACGGGGCCAGGAATCAACCCTTTCTGGACAGCGCATTGCGCAAGCGAGGATACCAGCCCGCGCTCTATCGCGGCGAGCGAGTCTATTGCCGCAACGAGACGATAACCGGCTCCAACCTTGAAACCAAAGTCTGCCTGACCGCGGCACAGATCGAAGATCAAGAGCGGTCGGGGAAAGACATGCTCGCAGGCCCCCACCCGGATGGGTGCGGGCCTGAGACAAAGGGCTGCATGTGAGGATCCGCCATCGCAATAGGGTGTGCGACCAGGCATCGACAGCGCCGCCGCTGAACGCCCCGGCAACGACGTACCGGCCCAAGGGTCACCGGATCATGAGCTGCTCGAAATGCGCCCGCACTTTCTCGCGATAGCCTTGACTGCTCGACACCGTCGTACCACCCCTCAACACCAAGACGAAATCGCCGCGTTGCGTGCGGTTGACCTCGCGTACGTGATTCATGTTGACGACGCAAGACCGGCTGATGCGCAGCATCGGTTGCGAGCTCATCGCTTCTTCGGCGTGCCGCAACGTCGTGCGCGCATGGAAACTCTCCTTGACCACCCGCAGTCGCACGTAATTCCGGTCGGCCTCGAGCAATTCGATCTGCGCGACATCGATCATCTGCATTCGACCGCCGGCATGGGCGAGAATCCTCGGTCGTGTTTCCGCCGTCTTGTGTGTTGCCCGCTGCAGTTGCTCGAGCAGCGCCTCCACGGCGGCGCGGCGCTCGGCAGCAGTATTGGCGCCATGCCGTTGCCGCACGCGCGAAAGCATCGTGCGGAAGCGCGCCTCGTCGAAGGGCTTCAGCAGGTAGTCCACGGCACTGACCTCGAACGCCTCCCGGGCATAGTGGTCGTGCGCGGTCACGAACACGATCAGCGGCGCGTCCGCGGGGTCGAGCGCGCGGGCGAGATGCATGCCCGACATGGTGGCCATCTCGATGTCCAGAAATATCAGATGGGGTGGATCGCGGCGGATCGCCTCGAGCGCATCCGCAGCCCTTGCGAATTCATCGACGACCTCGAGGTCCGGCTCCGCCTCACACATTTCGCGCAGCGCCCGGCGCGCGACACGCTCATCGTCCACGATGAACACCTTCACGATGTGCCCCGGCCGGGCGTCGGCTCGTCACGCTCGTAAAGGGCCGGCATGGTGATCTCCGCGATCCAAGAGCAGGGTCCCGCGCGACGGGTATTGAGATGCCCGTGCGGACCAAATTGTACTGCGAGCCGTTCGCGAACATTTCTGAGCCCGATGCCCTCCGCGGCGGGCTCCGTAACGCTCGCGGTCGTGTTGACGATTCGCAGGACGAGCGTGTCGACGGAGGGGCACACCTCCAATCGAATCTCGACCGGTCCATCATGTCCCGCGAGCCCGTGCAGCACGGCGTTCTCCACCAACGGCTGGAGTATCAGACTCGGCACCCAGAGCGCGGGCTGCGTGCCGGTATCGGGCAGGCTCACGGTCAGGCGGTCGCCGAAGCGCTGCTGCTGCAACTCGAAGTACATGCGCGCGAAGCTGAGCTCCTCGGACAATAGCGAGAAATCCCGTTGACCCGCACTCAGCAGGCGCCGTAGAAGGTCGGCAAGCTGCACCACCATCGAGCGCGCGATTTCTGGCTCCGGATTGATCTGGCCACGGATCGTGTGCAGAAGATTGAACAGCGTGTGAGGCGAGAGTTGCATGCGCAGCGCGGTCAGCCGGGCTGTGGTCCATCCGCGTTCGAGCGCTGCGCTGCGAAGCTCGGAGTCGCGGAGGCGCTGATACCAGTTAAACCCGGATACGAGGGCGGCGCCGAATCCGTAAGTGAGAAAAAAGCTGATGAAACTCGCGCTCCAAAGAGGCTGCTGGGAGTTGCTTGGATCTCCGCCCCCGCGCTCCTGCCATTGACCCCAGAAATACCAGGTACATAGGTGGATCGCCAAAATCATCGCCGGGTAACAAAGCACGGCAAAAATCACCGCCAGCAGCAGCTGTAGCGGCAAACCGCGCCGCATTCCCCAACCCACCCGGCTCGACGCCCAATAGCAGGTCAGCAGCAGCGGCAGCAACAGCACGTGCTGCACCACCCGCACTTCCCAGGGGGAAAACAAGTCAGCGTGGTACAACGTGGCTAGGGCTTGCATGTTGCTGGCGTAGAGGACATCGGAGAGGGTCACATACACCCAGAACAGCCCCGATATCATGAGCAGCGTGCGTACCGCGATCGGTTGGGGAGCGGGAGGTAGGATCTCGGTATTCATACCCGACCAGCATAACGGCGTGGGACCCATCAGCCGAGCCATTATTGCTCAACGCGCGCATTCCGGGCTTGGTCCTGGGACGATTGAGTCGTTGGCAGGGACGAACTCAATGCATGCCCCTGGATTCCGTTCGGGCATTGCGGTGAGATGGCCATGCGATGACCGTACCCAGAAAAGTTTTCGGCACGTGCTCGGGATCGGATCGATGCGGTTCCTGGTCGTAGGTGAGGATGGACCGGGGCGATCGGCATTGCTTCGCCATTGCGAGCGCGCAGCGGACCTCAAGGTCATTGGCGAGGCCCTATCCGGAGCCACCGCCATCCAGGCGACTCGGACGCTTCGGCCTGATGTGCTGCTGCTCAACTCCGAGCTGCCGGATATGAGCGGCTTCGACGTGTTGCGCGCCGTGCGCAACGAGCCCAGCCCCCTCGGCATCATCGTTACGTCGCGCGCCGACCAAGCGGTCACCGCCTTCGCCGAGGGCGCATTCGATTATCTACTCGACCCGGTGAGCGGCCACCGCTTCGACCAGGCCTTGGAACGGGCCCGTCGACGCCTCGACGCGATCGGCAGCGGCGCGTCCACGCGGCCATATCGAGCGCCGCCGCCATCGATAGGAGCGCTCGACGCCTCCCGATTCCCCAAGGCGCACTTTCTGGTCGGGGAGCGCCGGCACAGACTCTATCCGCTCGAACTGTCGAAGATCGACTACATCGAATCGGATGGCAACTATGTCACCATCCGAAGCGGCGGCGCCGAATACCTCAGCCGCGATTCCATCAAGCGGCTATCCATCTCGTTGTCGGATCACGCATTCGTACGCATCGAACGCTCCCTCCTCGTCAATATCAACGCGGTGTCATACGTCGAAATCGCCGGACACGGCTCGTATGCGTTCACGCTGACGAGCGGCGCATGCCTGCATTCGAGCGTCACCTATCGCGACGGCATATTGCGCGTGCTGCCGCTATCGAGAGGCGGCCGTCGAGCAGATTGACGTTGACCGATCGGGTCGCGCCGAGTCCTCTCCGGCCCGGTTGGCGATGGCGCAATTGCTGCAGCGAACGCCGCACCCAATGATTCGCTTACTGTGCGTTAAGAATCACTTAACGCTCAGGCCTCGACGGGCGGAGATCCGAGCGGCGATACTCCCCTAACCCCTTGGAGGAGATTCCGCATGACCGTGCTTCATCAGATGCAGGTATCCGGCAACTGCTACAAAGTTCGACTCGCCGCCCGGCAGCTTGGCGTGGCGCTCACACTGAAGAATTACGGGCTGCATGATGGAACCACGCGCCAGCCGGAGTATTTGTCCAAGAATCCCAACGGTCGCGTACCCCTCTTGGAATTCGAGGATGGCCGCACGCTCGCGGAGTCGGACGCGATTCTCTGGTATCTGAGCGAGGGGTCCCACCTGTTGCCCGCCGACCGTTGGGGTCGCGCCGAGGTGTTGCAATGGATGTTCTTCGAGCAATACAGTCATGAACCCTATATCGCCGTTGCCCGCTTCTGGCGTTCGTTCGCGCCGAAAGAGGAGCTCGACAAGAGGCGGCACCTAATCCCGGAGTGGGATACGAAGGGCAATGCCGCGCTCAAGGTGATGCAGACTCATCTCGCGCGCCGCGACTGGTTCGCCGGCGAGCGCTACTCGATCGCAGATATCGCTCTGTATGGATATACACATTGCGCAGCGGACGGAGGATTCGATCTGGCGGCCTATCCCGCAGTCGGCGCGTGGCTGCAACGCGTCGCGAGCGAACCCGGCCACGTGCCGCTTGAAATATCCTGGTGATGGGCCACGACACGCGGCGGTGATGCCGTTCATCCCGTGGCCGCCTTCGAGGCGGCGTCAATGCGGCTTGTCGGGACATGTCTTGGCGGCGATCGCCCGCACGAGCCGCTCCGCCAGTTCAGTACTGACACTCGGATCCTTGATTATGTCCCAGCCCGTAAATGTCGCAATCAGTTGTTCCTCCGGAAAAACCATCAGGCGCTGGCCGCCGAAGCCTATGCCCATCCAGACAAGGCTTCCGTCATCTTTTCGCGGGTAGAGCCACCATTTGAACCCATACTTCAAGCCGTGCCAGCCGGTGTCGATGAAGGGCGTCAGCGATTGGTCCACCCAGTCCTTGGACACGATGGTGGTGCCGTCCCAAGTTCCGTCGTGCAGGTACAGATAGCCAATCTTTGCCAGATCCGGGCCGCTGAGATACAAACCGCCTTCGGTGTCGACGACGCCCTTGTAGGTGCGCTTCCAGTAATACCGGATGCCCAGCGGTTCGAAGAGGTACTTCTTTCCGTACTTCTCAATGTCCTGGCCGGTTTCCTTCTGGAAAACGTATGCCAATAATTCCGTGGCACCGCTGCTGTAGTTGAAGACCGTACCCGGATCCTTCGCCATGGGCTTGTCGATTACGTACTGTACCCAGTCGTCGGTTGCCTCCATCAAACTCGAGTCGCTTCGGGGGTCGTCGTAGGGAACGTTTTCGTTCCAGGCGAGGCCTGTAGTCATCGTCAATACGTCTTTGAGCGTCATGCGGCGCTTGCGGTCGTCGATGTTCTGGACCTTGGTCACATCAAAGTACGTCAAGATCGGAGTATTGAGACCGGCCTTGAAGTCACCTCGCGTCATGGCGACCCCGAATATGATCGATGTAACCGTCTTGCTGACGGATTGCATGCTATGCAAGCCTGTGCCGTGATAGTAGGGATGCCAGGCCGGATCGAAATAATTGTATCGCCCCGTCAAGCGCGCATTCAGCGGCCCCTTGGTCTTGGCTTCTTGGCCGTATATGCTCGAATAGTCGTGGGCGTATCTGCGCTCGAAGACCTGTTCGCCGCACCGAAAAACGTCGATGCTGTCCACAAGACCGTACTTCCCGGCCGCGATATCCGCATCCAGACCCGCCAAGATTAGATCGTCGAGTCCGGTACTGGCCGGCGTTCCCTGTTGCCAGCCATGCGTTGGCCAGCTGGCGGCAGCGCCGGCATGGGAATCCGTCACGCCGATGCCAACGACCGAAACACAGACAATCAGCAGAGCCAGCATGTTGCAGCGAACTTCCCACGAGGTGCTCATTTATCGCGTCCCCCTATCCCGGTCGTGCGCAAATGTTGCCCCCGAGCGCCCGCGCTTCGGCCGTTCACCGCTGCAGGCGGCCATACTTCTTCAATACCGCGCGCAATTGATCGTGCGGCAGGGCAATCAGCGTTCGGCCGTCGAGCAGCGTCATGTTCTCCGCAGCCACCATCGCATTGATGATGGCCTCCTCGGTTGCCTCGACCGTCGCGGCGAACAGGGGATCGATGTAGTCGTTCGGCACCAACTGTGCGCTGCGCATCTTGAACGCCGAGTCATAACCAGCGTCCTTCGCAACACCGCGGTTGGCCGTGGAAAATGCCAGAAAAATGTCGCCGTCCCCATCGCTGACGGTCGTGCCGGTGCGCGCCAGACCGATCGCCGCGCGCCGCGCGAGGCGATTGAGTTGTGTGGACATGAGGGGCGCGTCGGTCGCGACCACGATGATGATCGAGCCCATTCCCGCATCCTTGGTCGGAGATTGGACCGAGCCCCATACCTTGACGCGCTCGATTTCACGGCCGACAGGAACGCCCGCCACCCGCAACTCATCGTAACCGCCGCAGTTACACTGGACCATGACGCCAACGGTGTAGCCGCCCAAGGGCGCTGGCAGCACGCGCGAGGAGGTGCCGGTACCCCCCTTGAATTGGTAGCACACCATGCCGGTTCCGCCGCCGACGTTGCCTTCCTGCACGGGACCGGATTTCGCCGAATCGAGCGCCGCAAACACATGCTCGGGTCGCACATGAAAACCGTTGATGTCATTGAGCGCCCCATCCCAGGTCTCGGCCACGACCGGCAGGGCCCAGGGATAGTTGCCATCTTTGAGCATGTCATGCGTTCGGTACCAATCGATGACGGTGTCGCGCACTACACCGACGCTGTGAGTATTGGTAATCATGACTGGTCCGGCCAACAGGCCGCCTTCCTCGACCCAGGTCGTGCCCGTCATCTCACCGTTGCCGTTCAGCCGAAACCAACCGGCAAACACCGGATCTGCGTACGAGTCTGTCCCACGCGGAAGTATGGCGGTCACTCCGGTCCGCACGGGGCCACTTCCCTCCTTCAGGGGCGGCTGGCCGCTGATGAGCGTGCTGAAGCCGACGGTCACACCGGGGACGTCGGTGATGGCGTTCAACGGTCCCGGGGTGCCGTCGAAAGGCACGCCCAGATCCCGGGCCCGGGGCTTGTCCTTTGCCAGCGCCGACGATTGCAGCAACACGGCGATGCAGGCGAGCGCAGTCAAGCTCAGGACTCGAATTGTTTTCATCCGTACCCCAGACTAGATGTGAGCGATATGCAGCTTAACGAACCCAACTGTGGCATGAATCGTCTGAAGTTGACAGAAGGCACTGTGGAGCCGGGTTCATCGTGATTTGCCGGTCCGGCGAGGCGACAGGCTATCCCTGGATTTGATTTCAAAGCGATCCGGCTCCGTCCATGCACTGTCGGCCGGCCGATCCGGGTCGAATCGCACCATGGTTCCGTGTAGAACTCCGCTCTCGAGGCGGAAGCGTACATAGTGAAAGTTCACTGCCGTATCAAGCTGGGAAAGCTCACCAAACATCCTTAGCACGGGAACTGGCTTCGCTCCTCCCCCGCCGCTGACCAAATACGTGACATCGTCGCGAAGGAATCTTTCGTAGTTGTGGATGTGGCTGCCCACCACGACTATCCTGGCGTGCAGCAACGGCGCGTGACTGGACAAATAGCGCGCGATCTCCTTCTCGTCTTTGGCCCGCGGGAAGATAGGGTCCCGCACGGGCGGATAGTGCAGCACGACCAAGACGAATTCTATGGGGGAACCCGCACTGGTCATCTGCTGTTCAAACCAGGTCCGTTGTGCGCTTCCCGGCTCGAGGGGCGAATCGGAATCCAATACGAGCACCAGGATCTTCGGCCCGACAGTCACGGAGTACCAGCGGAAAGAGCGCACTGCGCTGGGTGCGGCCGCCTTCCACCAGTTCATCAAACAGGGGCTCACGTCCTCGTCACAACCCCGAAACTCATGGTTACCCAGCGACGGAAATATCGGGATCTTGGCTTGCGACCAAACGGCAGTCTCGGTGCGATAACTCTCGTAGTCTTCGGTATTGAACCCCTCATAAACAAGATCGCCCCCGATAAAAATCGCTGTCGGCCTTTCGCTTGCCATCCTGTCGACCAGCGCACGTCGCGCCGTGGGGTTCGCCACGCCTTCGCGTTGCGTAAAACGAGTGTCGCCGTAAGCGATGAATGTCAGAGGTGCACCGGGGTCTGCGACGGGGACCTTCAGTCGAGGTGGAACGCCGGCGAGTGCCAGAATGGCGTGCAGCTGCAGAATGGCGAGGACTGCAATTCTAATCGGCAGGTTCATGATTCGGGGCCTATTTGCGGGAAGGCAATTCTCGAGCGCAGTCCGTGGAGTACCATGGGCGGTATATTCAGGAAACGATGGATACCCAGAAAATTTATGTGTCTTGACGCTGCACACCGGTGCTCTGTTCGACGAGGGAAATCGCTCGTGGCCAATTGCTTAAATCCTCCGTTTTTCATCATGTTGCTGCTGCTCTCCTCGCCTGTTCTCGCCGAAGATGTGTTGCCGAAGTCGCGGGCCGAGGCGCTTGCCATGGAAGCGAGGGATTCGTTACCACTTGCCCGATTCTACGATCCTCCGCAGCCGCTCGTAGCGGCGGCGCCCGGCACCTTGATCCGCTCCGAGTCCTTCGCGGGCTACAGTCTGCCGCAGGGCGCAAGCGCGATCCGCATTCTTTATCACTCGCGCACGCTGAGCGGCAAGGATATCGCCACCTCCGGAGTAGTCCTGATCCCCGCCGGCACACCGCCGGTGGGCGGATGGCCGGTCATTGCCTGGGCGCACGGCACCAGCGGTGTTGCGCGAATGTGCGCACCCTCCCTGATGAAAGACCTGGAATACGGCGACGAAGGCCTGATGCCCATGGTCGAGGCAGGATTCGCCGTGGTCGCGACCGACTACGCCGGACTGGGCACGCCCGGCCCCCATCAGTACGACAACAAGATCCCGCAGGCGAACGATGTCGTCTATTCGATTCCGGCCGCGCATGCGGCGGTACCCGCCCTCGGCAACAGATGGGTCGCCATCGGCCACTCCCAGGGCGGGATCGCCGCGTGGGGAGTCGCCGAACTCGAGGTCAACCGGAACGACCCTGATTATGCCGGTGCGATCTCCGTCGCGGGCGACATGAACTATGACGCTTATGAGTCCCACGATGCCGAAACCTTCGATCCGGTCACCGACCTTTACTGGCCGTTCACGGCCTACGGTATCCAGGCGAGCTACCCGACCTTCGACATCAAGCGGATGCTCACGCCGCCCGTGCTTGCGCGATACAAAGACGTCACCACGAAGGGCTGCTGGTACTACGCGTACGCCACGATGAAGGAAATCGGTGTGCAGCGGGCCGTGAAACCAGGCTGGGATCGAGCGCCTGAAGTGCACCGCTACAATCAAGACAGCAGAAGCGCGAACAAGCCGATCCGGGGCCCCCTGTTGGTTCTTGCAGGCGACGATGACAAGTCGGTAGCCATTGCCAATATCGCCGCCGGCGTCAACGAAGCTTGTAGGATCGGCCTTGCGATCGAATACGTCCATCATCCGGGGCTCGACCACGACCCGCTCATGCAGGAAACGACACCCGAGCAGCTTGCCTGGGTGCGGGACCGGCTCGCCGGCAAACCTTGGCGCAGTAACTGCGATAGCCTTTGATCGGCACTACGGTTGCGGCGGCACGATTCCGTCCGCCGGATAGGCTGGAACCCAGGGCGGTGGCGGCGGCAGTCCCCCGGGTTTACCGGCGAGCGCCTTGAGCATCAGGTCGACCGCGGCCTCGAGCTGCGCATCGCGGCCGGCCAGCAGATCGGCGGGCAAGTTTTCGACCTCGATATCCGGCTCGACTCCATGGTTCTCGAGCGCCCATTGACTGTCAACCGTGTAGAGCGCGTCCTCGGGAATCGTGACGTACCCGCCGTCCATCATTTGCCAGTCGCCGCGGATGCCGCGCACCCCGCCCCAGGAACGCGTTCCGACGAGCTTGCCGAGACCGTAGAGACGGAACAGATAGGGAAAGATATCGCCGTCTGAGGCCGACCAATGATTGAGCAGCGCCACTTTGGGCCCATTCAAGACCTCCTCCGGCTCAGTGGCAATCCCCGATTCGCGATTGGTTGCGAGCGCGACCAGCATGCGCCGCAAGCGCTCGATCGCGAATGGTGCGATGAATCCGCCACCATTCCACCGGTCGTCCATGATGAGGGCCTGTTTGCCCAGCTGTGCGTAGAATTGCCGCATGAATTGTTGCAGGCCCAGCTGTTCCATATCGGACATGTAAACGTAGCCCACGCGCCCGCCTGAGAGCTTGTCGACCAAATCGCGGTTGTGCGCGATCCAGGCGGATTCGCGCAGACTGAGCTCCTTCGCCACCGGCGTGACGACGACCTGACGGCGCGCACCACCCGGCCGATCCGCGATCGTGAGCTCGACCGTCGTGTCCGCGTCGGCCAATTGCAGCAATGAATCGGGATCGGTGGGAGCCTTCAGCTCCGCTCCGTTGACCGCCAGCAGGTAATCGCCGGTCTTGACGTTGAGCCCAGGCTGCGCCAGCGGACTGCGATAATCGCTACGCGTGTTGTCACCCGGATATATCATCGCGAATCGGTAACGGCCCGAGGCGGCGTCGAGCGTCCAATCCACGCCGAGCAAAGCGCTGTGTGCCGGTGGTGTGGGATCACCGTCGTCGCCCCCGCCGACATAGGTGTGCGAATTGCTGATCTCCCCGATCATCTGCCCAATCAAGTAATTCAGATCCTCACGCGAGCCGGCGAGCGGCAACAGGGACCGATAGCGGTCGTGAACAGCCTGCCAATCCACGCCGTTCATGGGCGGGGAGAAGAAAAGATCGCGCTCGAGACGCCAGGCGTTCTCGAACATTTCCGTCCACTCCACTTTTGGATCGACCAGCTCACGCAAATGGTCGAACTTGAGGGGCTTCTTGGTCTCCTCATCCTTGGAGGCATCGGCTTCGGTCGGGAGCACGGTGTAATCTTTCTCGTGACGGATCAGCACGCGCAGACCGTCGCGCGACAACGAATAGCCCTCCACGTCCTCGGCGACCAGCGAGGACTTGCGCGTCTTGAGATCGTAGAAGCGCAGCTCGGACTTCTCGCCACTCAGCGTGCCGTCGATGAGTCCGAGCGGCTGCACGAGATAGAAAATGCGGTCTGCGCGCACGTCGAGCTGGGTGATGTTTGCCGCATCGATGGGCACCGCAACGGCGCGCGCCATCAGGCCGTCGAGGTCGATCCGGATCGGCGCGATCGCCCCCGCCTTGATCGGCTCTACCGGCTCGGTCACCGAGTCGTCCTTTTCTTTCTGCCGATCGTGCCTGGCAGGCTTCGTCTTTTGCCCGTGCTCGGCCTCGTCCGGGTGCGCCGCCGGGCTATCGTAGGAGGCGTCGCTGCCCTCGTCGCTCTTCGGCGCGACGGGCGAGGCGGTGTCGCGTGCCAGAGCGATGGCGTAGATTCCCGCCGACTTGAGAATCGCGAAATCGAAGTCCACGTCCGAACCCACCGGATTTTCATGCCGGCTCGAGACAAAATAGAGATATTTTCCGTCCGATGACCAGGCAGGATTGAAGTCGATTCCGCTGCCGTCGCCAATTCGCGTCAATTTCCCGGTCGCAATTTCGTAGAGCGCCAGGTCACGCCTGCGTTTGATCGCGGTGAGGCTCAGCGCTAGCCAGCGCCCGTCCGGCGAAAACGCCTGATCATGGATTTCTGCCAATTTATCCTGAGCGACTTCTTTCGGTGCTCCGCCCTCGGTGCTGACGATCCAGAGCCGATGCGCCCCATCCGAGAAAGCCAACGTTTTCCCATCGGGCGAGAAGATCGGCGCGTAAAAGTACCCTTCGGCGAACGAGGTGAGTATTCTTTCCGACCCTCCCTCCGCCGGCCGAATGGCAATCTCCTGCCGGCCGCCGGCGTCGGTGGTATAGGCAATCGTGCGCCCGTCCGGAGACCAGGCGGGGTGGTCTTCGTCGACGCCCGGCGTGCTGGTCAAATTGCGCGTCGCGCCGTTCTCGGTGGGCACGCTGAATATGTCGCCGCGCGCCGAGAATAACGTCCGTTTGCCGTTCGGCGCCAGTGCGTAATCCACCTGTTGAGCGGGGTCGGTTGCGCGAATCTCACCCTTGACGTCGGCCACGCGTGGACGGGTACGCAAACCGTCGTCAGGAATGAGGACGGAAACTTCCTCGAGGTGCTCACCGGGCAAATCCAACCTGTAAAGCTTGCCTCCCTGTTGGAATGCGATTGCATCGCCTCCCAACGCCGGGAAATCGATATCGTAATCGGTGAAATGCGTGACTTGCCGCGTTTGACGGGTTTCCGTGTTCAAAGCCCAGATGTTGGCACGTCGGTTCGCGTCCTGATCGGAAAGATAATATATTTGTTTGCCGTACCACATCGGCGAGGTGTTGGTGCCGGACCAATCCGTCAGCCGCTTGAGCTCCTTCGTATCGAAGTCGTAGGTGAATATCTGCTGAGCCAGGCCCCCGTTGTACCGCTTCCAAGTTCTGAAATTCCGAAATATGCGGTTGTAGGCAATCGTGTGCCCGTCGGGCCCGTAGCTCAACAAGCCGACCGCACCATCGATCGGCATGCGGGTCGGCGAGCCGCCCGCGACGGGGATCTCGAAGAGATTCTGGATCCAGCTGTTCCATTGATCGCGCTTGGACAAGTAGACGACGTTTTGCGAATCCGGTGTCCACGTGACCACCATGTTATCGGGCCCGTGGCGACCTCCCGTGCCGGCCTCGGTCGCCGGGTGGAACGTCAGGCGCCGTGCGGGGCCGCCTCCCGCCGGAACCACCCAAATATCCGTGCCCGCTTTGCTCGCCTCTGTATAAGCAATCCACTGGCCGTCCGGCGAGACCCGCGGAAACATATCCTGACCGGGTGCGCTCGTCAGCCGCACGGCCGTGCCGCCGCTTTTCGGGATCGACCAGACATTGCCATCCGCGACGAACACGATTCGATCGCCGAAGGGCTGCGGAAAGCGCGGCAGCGCCGCGCGCGCGCCGATCAGCGGTGCCATGGAAAGAACAACAGCCGGCAACAAGCGTTTGATGACCATTCGAAGAGCCTCGGTTTGCGAACTTGCAAGGTTACCCGTTATTCATTGTTGACGGTACAGGCGCGCCGCCAACTCACGATCGACGCGTTCACACGGCGATGCGGTGGCTGGGGTGGGAACCGTGACGGGTCGGCCCGGGTGGATTCAAGCCGGTTCTTGCGGGTCGGAAACCACATCGGCGTGACAACTATCGCACTGACCGTTGCTCATGGCATCCATAAACGCCCTGCCGACGAGCCGGTGACGGCACCGAGGACATTGCAAACCCAGTCGCGCCGGCGCCCACCACCCGTGGATCAGCATCACGGCCGCGAACCAGGCTGCGGGCAGCAGCAGCAGCACGACGAGCTCGGCCTCGCGGCTCTGCGGCAGCCAAGGACGGAGGTAACGCGTGTGAACCAGCAAATAGATGAGCAAAAGCGGGCCGAAGCCTATCGCCGACACGAAGGATCGCTGTCGCTCATAGACCTTGAATCGCCGCTGCAGCTCATCGCGCCTACACGCTGCTGTCATGCTATTGGACTCGATGCCGTTGGGGACTCCCAGGACCTCCAGCCTAAAGACTCACGCGCCAAACTCCAAATGCTGCTCCGCCTGCGCCACCGCGGAACCGTCGAGCCCTTCATCTTTGACGGCGATGATCCTCCGTTCGGCCTCGAGATCCACCGATCGGCATGCCAGCAGATAAATGATCGCGGAGACGGGCAGCCCCACGAGCATGGCCAAATCCGCGCCACCCACCAGTTTCGCGACCGGGCCCGTATAGATGCCGGTGCTGAAAAACGGGATCATGGCCGCGAATCCGACGAAGTAGGCGACCAGACCGCGCCAGCACCATCGGCCGTACATCCCACGCGGATTGAATATTTCCCTCACGGAATAGTGACCGCGACGCACCCAGTAGAAGTCCACCAGATTGATCGCGGTCCAGGGGGTGAACAAGTACAGCAGAATGGCCAGGAAATTGCCAAACTCCTCGGCGAAATGCGTCGATGAGAGCAGCGCAATGAGATAGCACACGGCCAGAACGAGCCCGATCGTTGCGAGGCGCTGCGTTACCGTTGGCCGCTGCGGGCGGATCGAGTCCGCGATACTCAACAGCGTCAACGAAGCGCTGTATATCAAAATGGTGGTTATGGTTGCGAGGCTGAGCAGCGAGACCATGAGGAATGGCGCACCGGATCCGGCAATCGTCAGGTCCGCAGCCTTTTTGAGGGCTACCGTGAGCTCGAGTGTCGGAAAAAGTGACGCGGCGACCGTGCCGATCAACATCGGCCAGGCTCCCCCGCTCAACGCGCCGATGTAAGTCCACCAGAATGAAGCGGCGACAGTCACGTCGCGCGGCAAGTAGCGGGAATAATCAGAGACGGAAATGGACCACGTGATCTGGTAGGCCGCTGCCGCAAAGAATTGGGTGACGAACGGGATCATCTTGTAGCTCGCGAGATCGAGCTGTCCCGGTGCGACGTGAAGGCGCGTCGAGGCGAGGGTCATCACCGCGAACACCGCAATCAACACATAGGCGAGCACGCGTTGCGCGATGTGAATCAGGTCATAACCCACCACCGCCAATGCGGCTGCCAGAGCACCGAAGGCCACCATCGTCAAGGGCCGGCTCACTCCGGACAGCGTCTGCAGGGTATCCGCGGCCAGCACCAGGTTGAAAGCGGAGTAGCCCACGGCCGTGACCAGCGCGACGCACCAGACGAGGAGCGCCCCAAGATAGCCGAATTGGGGTCGCGACTGAATCATCTGGGGAAGACCCAGCTGGGGACCCTGGGTGGCGTGAAAAGCCATGAAAAACGTGCCGAAGGC
>Ga0182016_10001189_pt1 | contig 31826 bp, 24 predicted proteins | sample 712S2MmetaG_FD_120491 | JGI IMG/M metagenome (GOLD analysis project Ga0182016, IMG submission 120491) | Permafrost microbial communities from Stordalen Mire, Sweden - 712S2M metaG | ecosystem: Environmental > Terrestrial > Soil > Wetlands > Permafrost | place: Sweden: Stordalen | collected...
AAGCAGTCCCTCGACTGCCGGCGCCGCGCCCCCGGCCAGTTCGCCCGCCAGCACCCCCGCGAGCAGTCCCTCGACTGCCACGAACACCCCGGCTGCCAGCACTGCACCGAGCTCCTCCGGCGGCGGGCCCGGCAGCGGACTTCCGGGGCCCGGAAACTGCTTCATCTCGGTGAATTCGCAGGGCATCGTTATTCAGGGCAGCCCCATGGTGTGGGTGAATTGCAATATGCCGCCGCCTGCCGGAACGTGCAGTCACACGCCGATCATGCCGCTGCTGCCGGATCTCTCGCACCTCGCCAGCACCACCAACCTGGGAGGGGCGGCGAATCCGAATATCGCGAAGATGGCGTCGGGGTCGAGCGACGATGAGGCGGACGAAGAGTTGATGGAAGCCTTAGCGGACGATTCGGGCGGGTTGGATAGCGCCGAACTCCAGGACGGCGAGGACAGTATGAGCAGCGACCTGTCGTCCAACCCCTGGGTAAATCCCAACTCGTTGACCACCGATCCGGAGGGCACGGCGTGATGCGGGATGGCCTAAGGAGGCGCGCAAGAATAACTTCGCATTGTCCGCGGCGGCAACGTGGCGCAGACACTCGTGTCTGCAAGGGTCGAGACTCATCTCGACCCTCTTGGCAGGGAGGCCTCGGAGCGCCGAGACGAGTCTCGGCGCAGCAGACTGAGAGTCTGCGCCACGGCGCTTGCTGTGAAGTTATTATTGCGTGGTTCCTAAGAACTCCTGACGTCGTGGACTCCGGGATGAGCCCGTGGCGCGGGCACTCTTGCCTGCCGGGACGGGCGGGCAGGCGAGCACCGCCTGCCCCACCTGTTCGGAGCCTAGCCGCCGACCATCATGTCCGGGCTGCCTTGAATCATGTAGCCGGGGCCCCCGCAGTGCTGGTCGCGATCGTTCAAACGGTGCGCTTGCAGGTTGTTGATCGACACCGTCTGGCTGCCCGCCACCGCCACCCACGTATTGGGTCCGCAACATTGCGAGTGGGAGCCAGTGTCGCTGACGCGCAGCGCCGGACGGTTGTTGACGCTCACGTTGGGAGATCCCGTCTCGGCCGGGCCCACGCAAACGTGCGCGCAACGCGGACATTTATGATGATTGTCCGCGGGCACCCTGGAATTATCGCCGAGCCTCGATTGAGGTTGCATTGTATGCTGGGAAATATAGCACAAGTCGCGGTTGGGAGGTCTACGTTTTGGCGTTGAAGAAGACTAATCTCCAGGAGCGATACGAACTTCGGGAAGTACTCGGGCGCGGAGGCATGGGCGTGGTGTACAAGGCCCTCGACCGGCTCATGAGGCGCGAAGTTGCGCTCAAGACCATCCTGGATATCGACAATCCCGCGACCCTGCAACTGTTTTACAAAGAGTGGAGCATCCTGGCCACCATGGTCCACCCCAATGTCATTAATATCTATGACATCGGGGAGTTTGACCAGGACGGCGTGAAAAAGCCGTTCTTCGTGATGCCGCTGCTGCCGGGCGTGACGCTCGACCGGCTCATCAAGGATGGCAGTCCGCGCCTCAGCGTGGCGGGAGTGCTGGAGATTATCACCCAGGCGGCCCACGGCCTGCATGCGGCGCACGAACAGGGGCTGGTACACCGCGACGTCAAGCCCAGCAACATCTTCGTGATGGACGACAATTCGGTGAAGATCATCGATTTCGGCATCGCGCGGGAGGCCAGCGGCCACTCCAAGACCACCCTCAAGGGAACGCTTTTTTATATCGCGCCGGAACAGCTTCAGATGAAGCCGCCGAGCGCGTTGTCGGACCTGTTTGCGCTGGGCGTGGTGACTTACGAAGCGCTCACGCGGCGGCGCCCGTTTCAGGGGTCCAATGAGAGCGAGGTGGTGGAGTCCATTCTGCACCACAGTCCGCCGCCGGTTTCCGCCATCAATCACGAGGTCAGCTACTCCATCAGCCAGGTGGTCCACAAGGCCATGGCGAAACAGCCGTGGCACCGCTTTTTCAACATGCGCGAATTCGCCGACGCGCTGCTAAAGGCGTCGCGCAACGAACCGCTGGATTACTTCGACTCGAGCAAGATCAAGCCGCGGCTCGAGCGCGCCTCCAAGAGCTTCGAGGCGGGCGATTACGTGTTCGCCAGCGAGGTGCTCTCGGAACTGGAAGCGGAAGGCCACCTGGACCAGGAAATTTCCCTGCTGCGCGGGCAGGTGGACCAGGCGGTGAAGCAAACCCGCATCCGCCAGATGCTGGAGAGCGCGCGCCGTTTCTTTGAAGCCACCGAATATCCGCTATCGTTGCGGAAGATTCAAGAGGCGTTGGAACTGGATCCCACCGATGCCGCCGCGCTCTCCCTGAAATCCCAGGTGGAACGGGAGCGCCGCGAAAAGAAGATCTCGGAGTGGATCGAGCTGGCCAAACAGCACCTGGAAAACAACGCCTTCCGGCAGGCGCGCGAGGCGTTGGACAACGTGGTGCAGATGAAGCCCAACGAGACCGAAGCGTTGGGACTTCTGGCCGAGGTGGGACGGCGCGAGAGCGAAGTATCGCGCGTCCGCGAGGAGAAAGCGCGCCTCTACCAGGGCGCCCAGCAGGCCTGGGAAAAAGGCGAGGTGACGCAGGCCCTGAGCAAGCTGGAAGTGCTGGTATCGATGGATCGCGACTTGCCGGAATCGGACACCGGACGCAGCAGCACGTACCAGAATTTCTACAACCAGGTACACTCCGAGCACAACTCGCTGAAGAATTCCTACGAGGAAGCGCGGCGCAACCTGGCGGCCGACAATTTCGAAGCGGCCATGGCGGTGTGCCGGCAATACCTGGCGAAATATCCCAGCCATGCGCTGTTTCAGGCGCTCAAATTCGACGTGGAAGAGCGGCAGCGGCAGAAGCTCTCGCAGGTGATTGCCGAGACCGACCGGCGGGTGGATGAGGAAGCCGACCTGGATCGCCGCGCCGGCATCCTGGAAGAAGCGCTCAAGCTGTACCCCGGGGAATCGCACTTCGAGCGCGCCATCCGGCTGGTGCGCGATAAGCGGGACCTGGTGAATTCCATCGTGGCCAAGGCGCGCTTTTTCGAAGAGCGCGGGCAGTTCAACGACGCCCTGGATCAATGGCAGATCCTGAAATCGATCCACGATAAGCAGCCGGGGTTGCCGTTTGAGATTCAGCGGCTGATCAAGCGGCGGGATCAGCAGGCGCACGAGAATTCCAAGGCTCGCTGGGTGGAGCAGGCGGATAAATATCTGGAGGGCGGCGACTACAAGCGCGCCCTGCAAACCGTGGAGAGCGCGCTGACGGAGTTCCCCAACGAGCCGGAGTTGCTGGAACTGCAGAAGCTGGTCAACAAGACTCAGGAGCGCGGCGCCCAGGCGCTGGAATGGCTAACGCAGGCGCGGGAGTGCAGCGAAAAAGGCGCTTCGGAAGACGCCCTGGCGGCCCTGCGGGAGGCCTACAACCTGGATTCGCGCAATACCGTAATTCGCACGGTGCTGGTGAACTCGCTGCTGGAGCAGGCGCGGCGGGTGGTGGATTCCGATTGGGAGGCGGCCGACGCGATCGTGCAGGAGGTGTTGCACCTGGAGCCGACCCACGCTCCGGCGCAGAGCCTGGCGAGCCGCATTGCGGACCGCAAGCGGGAAGATTTCATCGCGTGGTGCCTGGCGCAGGCCCGCCGGATGCAGACCGATGGCGATCTGGACGGCGCCGCGGCGGTGATCGCACAGGGGCTGGGGGCCTATGCCAACGAGTCGCGGCTGCAACAATTGCAGGCTACGTTGCAGCGCGCGCTGGCGGAAAAACAGCGGCAGACCGCGCGCATCGCGCCGCGCGAGCAACCGCGCACGGCCACCAACATGCCCGCGGTTTCCCTGACAAACGCCGCGCCGACCGCGGAGCCGCCGCTGGTCTCGCTGCGGGAAGATCGGACCATTGAGGTCCCGGCGCCGGTGACGCCGGCGACGCCCGCTCCGGTTCCGGCCGCGGAGGCGGTTCCTCCGGCGCCCGCGGCCCAGACGCCGGCGCCGGCGCCCCAGGAAATCGCGCCCGTGCCGCCTGTTCGGAATCCGCCCACGGAGGCTGTGGCGCCGCTTCCTCCGGCGCCGCCCGCGGCTCCGGTAGTGCCTCGGCCGCCCATGGCCGCGCAGCAAAAGACGCTGCTGGTGGGGACCGCCGCGGCGGCGGGGTTGCTGCTGCTCATCGCCCTCGTGGTCACCGTCGCCCACAATCGTAAGAAGGTGCCGGTGCCCGTGGCGTCCAAGTACGCCATGGTGATAAACTCCGCACCGTTCGGCGCGGAAATCAAGGTCAACGGCGAGACTTGCGGGATCTCCAACTGCCGGCTGGAACTGGCTCCGGGCAATTACCAGGCCGGGGCGCAATTGACGGGCTTTCAGGACGCTACGGTCCCCTTTACCGTGGGGCCGGGCGCGTCCACAGATATCAACCTCACACTGGCGCCGCTGGCGCCGCGAGTGGCCATCTTCACCGACTTATCGGACGGGACGGTGAGCCTGGATGACGCTCCTGCCGCGCAGATTCAGGATGGCGGCGCCCAGGTGGCCAATTTGAGTCCGGGCAAACATGTGCTGTCGGTGAAGAGCGGCGATTCGGCGGCATCCATTCCGATCGAGATCGCGCCGGGCGTGGCGCCCAAGCTGGCCGGGCCCATCGATACCAAAAACCTGCGCTGCTTCGTGGTGGCCGACTATGGCGCGGACGCGCATATTTACGGCGGCACCGCCGGATCTCGGGTCACCTTGGACGGCAAACAGGTGGGCAATTTGACCGCCGACGGGCTGCCGCTGCAGGGGCTGGCTCCGGGCACGCACGAACTGGCGCTCGACACGGAAACCAGCCAGCACGACAGGATGGTTTTCGAGTCGCAGCCATCGGCCACGTTGTATGTGTCGCTGGGCTCTTCGCAGAATCTCGGGGTGCTCTTCCTGGAGACCAATGAAGACCAGGCGCACCTCTATCTCGACGGGCAGAAATACAAGCGCGACACCACCCGCGGCCGCCTGGTGGTGTACCTGTTCCCCAAGAAGTGGACCGTCACCGTACAGAAGGACGGCTTCGCACCCCCGGTGGAACAGACCGTGGATATCAAGCGGGGCGTGGAGACCAAGGTTTCGTTCACCCTGTCGCCGGCCAAGGCGATCCTGGCCGTACACCATGCGCCGGCGGGCGCCGACGTGCTGGTGGACAATATTCGCGTGGGCACGGCCCATCCCGACGGAGAGTTTCAGGTGGCCGGCATCGAACCGGGCCACCATACCGTGACCCTGCGGCGCGACAATTATAAGCCGCTGCAGTCCGACCAGACGTTCTTGAGCGGGAAGACGGTGGATTTGCAGGGGGCGCTTGAGGCCCTACCCGTCACCGGGACGTTGCGCTTCGAGATCAATCCGGCCGGCGTGGATGCACACGTGCGCATCCGGAAAGACGGCGAGGCGCAGGACCGGGAGGTGACGGGCCCCAGCGTCACGGTGCCGGAGGGCCACTATACGGTGAGCGTCTCGGCGCCGCAATATGTAAGCACCGCAACGGCGGTCCAGGTAAACGCGGGCGGTGCGGCCACGGCCACTATCACGCTGCGGCACGTGGACGCCACTCCCAAGGCGCCGCCCAAAGCCGCGGCGCCCACATTCGGACTGGACGACTGGTTGAAGGCCGGTGGGTGGACCCAACAGGCCAACATGATCACCCGCAAGGGCGGCGACTATGTACTGGCGGCGCCGGATATCGTGCAGGGAACCGTACGGTTCACGCTGGTGTCGTTGAAGGGCAGGCACGTAGAGTGGGTAGCGGGTTACCGCGACGAAAAGAACTACCTGCTTTATGAGTTGGACGATAAGAACCTGACGCGCTACGAAGTAAGGAACGGCAGTAAGACGGGGCAAGTCAAGCTGCCGCACGGTCTGGATAAGAAGAAGCCCATGGGGATCAGCCTGGCGATCGCTCCACAATCGGTAGTGCTCAGTGTGTTGCGGGGAGACTGGTCGGAGCTGGATAAGTGGGACGTGCCGGGAACGGCGCACGGCAGATTCGGCTTCCATCTTGCGGGCGGCGATGAAATCGGGCTGCAGGATTTCCGCGTGACGCCTAACTAGTTTCTGTCATGAAACTCCGGCTCGTAACAGCAAGACCGCTCCCTGGCGGGGTGCCCTCTGGGCCGGGCTCAGTAACAAGTCCCGTGGAATCATCGCGGCGTTTTCCGAGCCGCGCGCAAGCAAGCGGTCCTTGCCACGTGAAGAACTAAGATGAGTAAGATGGCTCTCATTGCGGGCGTGCTGGCGGTGCTCGGCGGCTTGGCGGAAGGGCAGACGGTCGACTTCGAGTTGCGGACTTCCGCCGAGAGCCCGGTGGTCTTTGCCGGCTCGGCGCGCGAGGTGGCTCCGGGCTTTCCGCGAAGGCAGTTTGTGACCATCAGGAACGAGGCGAAGAAATCGGTCGCGGCGGTGATTTTCGAGCAAAGCGTGGCGACCGGGGAGAAGGTTCAGATTGTGGCCCTGGAGCGCGTGGGGATCGTGTTCGCCGCGGGCGAAAAGAGGCGCGTCTCGATCGCGGTAGCGGATATGGCACAAAAGCTCCAGTCAGGGGGCCCGGTGGGGCGGCCGGTGCTGAGCGTGGTGGCGGTGGAATTCTTAGACGGCTCGCAATGGAGCGCGCCTTCCGGTGCGTCAAATGGCCGGCAGTGAGTTTTTGGAGGGTGAGTCGATCAATCCCACGTTTCGGGTTGGCATAAGGGCCTAACAGCCAAAAGCCCTCCGCAGCGAAGGCGCGGCGCTGCTCTCCATTTCCAACACGGCCTGTTCCAGGCGTGAGAGATCCCCGGAGTCCTCACCGAGGACAGAACTCCTGATGTCGTGGAATTTGCCATCGAAAGAAATGTCAGCCCATTTTCCCCGCCAGGCAGAAATTGCGGGGCGAGATCAAATCGACCGTTGCTCCATGGACCGCGCCCCGGTGCGTGAGGCGTGCCGAAAGGGAGTTTCGAGGTTATGTAGCCTGTCCCCGAAATAGCACGGGCTAGAAACTCAAGCGGAGCGAAAGATCGATGCGCCGGTTGTTGGCCGCCGAGCCGCCGCCCGGTCCGCCGCCGGCCCCCGGACCACCGCCGCCGAAACCGGTATTGGCGCTGGTCGCTTGTCCGAACTGGGTGGAATTGAGAACGCCGTCATAGCCGCCGGGGTTGAAGTGGTTCAGCGCGTTGGTAAAGTTCGCGCCGATGGTCAGGCTGAACCGGCGGTCGGAGCTGCCGCCCATTCCTCCACGGCCCCCACCGCCGCCCTGGCTCATGCGCATGCCGCCACCACCGCCACCGCCACGGCCACCGCCACCGCCACCGCCTCCCGGTCCGCCGAACCCGCCGCCGCCGCCCGGAGGCCCCCCCATGCCGCCGCCGCTGGGCATCGCGGCCGCACTACCGGCTTTTCTGGGCCCGAATCCGAACACCCGGTAGATGCGCATATTGATCGATACCAGGTCCGCCATGGTGAGGTAATTCCGCGGCACCAGGTTCGCCGGCACCGCTGTGCCGTTCAATACGCCGGCGTAGTTGGTGCTGAAGTTGCCGAACGGCGTGCAAACCACCTGGTTTACGCCACAAGCCGCGCCGGAAGCCGCGAACAGCCCTCGCGCCGTGCCGTTATCGCCGTAGATATCCTGGCCCACGGTCACATCGTACGGCGCGCCGGAGCGCACCGTGATGGTGGGCGCGATCACGATTTTGGCGGGCCCCTGAATCGACCCGATGACGATCAGGTTGGAACGCCGATTGAGGTTGGAGGTCCCGTAATCCTGCATGAAATTGTAAGGATTTGTGGGGGTAGACGGTAAATCGTTGGCATGCGTGTATTGATAGTTGCCTTGCAGCGATACCCGCCGGCTGAAGCGCGTGTTGAAGTTGAACATCAGGATGTCCTGCTTCAAAAAGCCACCCGATTCATATTCGATCAGGTTGCCGGCGTTGTAACCGTACGGGTAAACTCCGTTCGCCGGACCAAGGGGCTGGTTGTAGTTGTAAGTGCCGGGATACGGAGTATTGATCGGCACGCTTTGCGCCAGGTGATTGGAGCGGTTGTTGGTGTAAGTCACCGCTACCGTGGTGGAGTGGGGCAGTTGGCGCTCTACGCCGATGGCGGACTGAATACTATAGTCGGCGCGCAACTTAGGGTCTACCAGGTTAATGGTGTTCGTGCCCGGGCTCAATGTGGAGAGACTGGGAATGTTGGGGAAAAAGGTGGGGTAGTCCACCGTGTACTCCAACTGATTGACGCCGTTGTTGAGGTAAGCGTTCTCGTACGGTCCAAAGCTGATGCGGTCGTAGAAGATGCCGACGCCGCCCCGAATCACGGTCTTTTGCGGTCCGTTCTTAGTGGAGCCGGGAGCGAACGCGAACCCGATACGCGGCGCCCAATCGCGGTTGTCGCTCACCAGGTTCTGCACTTCGTACCGCAATCCCAGGCTCAGGGTGAAGTTCGGGCGTAGGCGCCAGTCGTCCTGCACAAACGGCGCGGCGTCCCAGCGCGTCATGCTCACATACGACAGTCCACCCTGAATGGAGAACTTGTTGGGGCCGTAACCCATCGCCTGAATCTGCGATTGCGAGTACCCTTGCTGCGCCAACTGCAGGTTCATGGCGTACTGCTGCAGAGCAGTTTCGCCATTGCCACCCTGGAAACTGAACGTTCCGTTGAAGTCTTGCGGATTTTCGTTCTGATCGCTGTCGCGGCGGGCGCGCACGCCGAAGTGGAAGGTCTGCGCGCCGTGGGTCATGGTACTGGTATTAGTCATCTCGAAATGCTTGCCGAGATCGTACTTGTTGCCGATGCCGTTGCCGCCGCTGGTGAACTCATTGGCCACGCTGATGGAGGGGAACAGGTTGCCGTTCGTTTGGGACAACGTGCGCGTGAATTGGAAGCGCGTTTCATTTACCAAATGGGTAGTTAGAATCGAGGTCTCCGTGACCATCAGGTTCTGCGCGTTGCCGCTGCTGTTATAGGAAAGTTCGTTGGGGAAACCCGGTATGCTGAAGCTCGGCGGAAGCGACCGGCTGCCCAATCCCTGGTTGTCGCGCGAGTTCAGCCGTTCCTCGAATCGCACCGTGAGGGTATTCTTGTCGGAAATGGCATAATCGATGCGCGGCGTGATCGTGGTCATGTAATTCGGAGTCACCAGAGCGTCAGTCAGGTGAGACACCGCCAAAGTCGTGGGATCCACGTAAAAGGCATTGGTGATGGCGTTGTCCTGAATATCGCGCCGCTGGAAATCGAAATTAAAGGAAGTCTTATGGTTGATGGGGCCGCCGCCGTTGCCGCCGAAGTTGCGGTTGGAAAAATAGGGCTTGTTGCTGGCGAAAGGATTGCGCGAATCCCACATAGACTGCGTATCGTTCAAGAAAGCCGTACCGTGGTAATGGTCGGTGCCCGGCTTGGTGAGGATCTCGATGCGGCCGAAGCCCAGCTTGTCGTATTCGGCCGAGAAAGGATTTTGGTTGATGCGGATCTCGCGGATGGATTCCTTGGGAGGCAATTGGCCGCCGCTGAAGCCATCGATATAGATCGCACCGCCATTGGGGCCTGCGCCCGGGCCGGCCAGCGCCTGCAGCGCGTCCGAAAGATCGTCGGGATCGTCGGGCAGCGCCATCAGATCGGCGCCCTTAATCACCAGCGCGGTGGCGTTGTTGTCGGGTTCCACGCTCACGCTCGGTCCGAGCTCGCCCTGGACGGTGATTTCCTGTTTCTCGGCGACAATAGAAAGCTGGATGGGTAGTTGTACCGTGCCGCCGGCACTTACCGTCACCGCCTTGTTATACACGCCGAATCCCGGGTAGGAGACATTCAGCGTGTAATCGCCCGGTTGCACGGCGGGAAACGTGTAAGATCCGTCGGCTTGCGATTGGGCCGACTGTTTGCCGGCCGCATTCGATATGCTCACTATGGCCGCCGGTATGCTGGCCCCCGAATCGTCGGTGAGAAGGCCCTTGATGGCTCCGGTAGATGACTGGGCCGCGGCAAAAGAAGCCGCCCATGCTATTCCTAAAGACAAAAGTGTTAGTCTGCGCAAGTGATTCAATTTCCCCTCCACTACTTAGTGTTTTCTTAGAGTTTCCGCCGGGCTGCTAATTGCCTTCGCCGCCACCGCCACCGCCACCCAGATTCCAGCCGCTCATAATGTCGCGGGTGGCGTTGGGTGACGCGGTGAGCAGCGGTTCCACGCCCGCCAGCAGCATGATCAGGGTCACGCGCGATGGATCGCTGCCCATGGTGGTGGACACCATCACGGCGTCCCCGGCCTTGAGGTCGGCGACTGGCACGGCCGGCAGACGGTCGAGCATCTGCCCGATATCCCCGCCACCGCCGCGCCCACCTCGTCCCGCTCCCGGGGCGCCGCGCCCGCCATCGGCTCCCGCGGGCGGCGCGCCCCTGCCCGCGCCGTAGCGGCGGGCCAGCGAGGCCGCCATCATGGGATCCAACTTCTTCAGGGTGGAGTCGGAATCCACTTTGATGGTCAGCGGCTTTTTGGTCGCGAGATCCTTCACCTGCATCTCACCGCTGGAGGCGTTTACGGAGACCACCGTCGCCGCCAACTGGCGGAACTCGCCCGCGTAGATGGACTCGCCGGTGGTGGCCGAGCCGTCTTCATTCTTATTCCCCAGGACGTGCGCCTGGTCGCCGACTTTCACTTCCGCGAATGAGCTTGGCTTGGCGTCGGCCGGTTTAGCGGAATCCAGCGAATAACGGTGGTAGCCGGTCTTATCCGTCGTCGTCACCGTCACGGCCTTCGATCCCACCTTCAGCGTGATGGTTTTGGCGGCTGCGTCGGTGGCGCTCACGATTCCCACCGTGCCCCGCCTCTTCCAGTCGGCCAGTTCCGTCTTGGCGATCTCGCCCAGATCGGCGCTGGTCCGCACCACCAGGGTAGTGGCTTGGATCGACTTGTCGCCCGCGGCGCCACGGTAGTAAGCCACTACGCGATCTCCCGCCGACAATTCGCCCAACGTCATTTTCGTGGCCTGTGCCGGGTCGGTGACCCCCGGCGCGAGATGCAGGATAGACGTCTTGCCGGTGGTAGCGACGATGACGCTATCGCCCTTATCCGTTTTCAGAACCAATTGATTGGCCGAGGCTGTAATGCCGGCGACCGTGCCACTGACCTGCTCGCGCGGAGCGGAGGTCTGTGCCGCCACGGCATGGACCGAGCACTCGACGCATAGCAACGAAAAAGCGATTAGTATTCCCCTCATGACCCAGCCCTCTTACCCAGTTCTCCGCCCTCACTCAGACTGCAAATTAGTTCCGGAGATATTTGAAAGGCGCTGGACAGGTGCGCATCGTTACCCAAACCGTACCAAATTAGTGAGCGTTGACACTTTGAAGCTTTGGTAGCCCTTGAGAGCTATCGGGAGATGGCCTTGCAGAGCCGTTTACGCCAGACGGTATGCTGGAAACGGTGACGTTCGATCAGGCGGAGTTTCAGATTCGGTGTGAGTGGGGACTGCGGGGATTGCGGGAGTTGGCACCCGCAGCCGAGGTCGTCATTCTGGTGGATGTCCTCTCTTTCACCACCGCTCTGGATATCGCCGCGTCCCGCGGGGCCTTGGTTTTCCCCTTTCCTTTCAAGGACAAGTCCGCAGCCGCCTACGCCGCGTCCATCGGCGCGGACCTCGCTTGCGATCGCCGGGAGGGCGGCTTTTCCCTTTCGCCAGCCTCGCTCGCAAGCCTGCCCGAGGGGTATCGGCTGGTTCTGCCCTCGCCCAATGGGGCCGCTTTGTCGTTCCACCCCCACCACCCTTCGGTGCTCGCGGCATGTCTTCGCAATGCCACTGCGGTGGCTCGCGCGGCGGCTCGCCGGGGCTCGACCTTTGCGGTAATCCCCGCAGGGGAAACCTGGTCCACGGGCGAACTACGGCCCAGCCTGGAGGACTTGCTCGGCGCCGGAGCGGCGATCGCCAATCTTCCCGGCAGCCGGTCGCCGGAGGCCGACCTGGCCGCTGCCTGCTTCGAGCGCTTCCGCTCCGACCTTGCCGGTGCGCTGCGGAAATCCAGTTCGGGTAAGGAGTTGATCGAACGGGGCTTCGTCCGCGATGTCGACTTGGCCGCCGAAAGCGACGTAAGCGCGAACGTTCCGGTGCTGGTGGGCCGCGGTTTTATTCGGGAAAGCTAAGGAGCTGTTAAGAAATAAACCTGCCTAACGCTTTCTCACGGTAGCGGCTCGGTGTGCAGCCTCGTTCCGAGCCGGGCACAGAGGGCACCCCGTGAGGGTGCGTTCAGGCAGCAAAACGTTGGCGAACTTCTAAAACGGTGTACTAAGGCACCCCGCCAAGAGCTGTTGAGGGCCTTCTCCGCCGGACGCCGCAGAGTGCCCACATGCCGGGCGAAATCGGCGTGGCAGCGTGGAAACGCCGTAGACGCCCTCTTCGTGGCAGGATAGACTTAGGTCATCAATGCTGACTCGACTGCGAGTGTCCGGCTTTAAGAATCTTGTCGATGTCGACATCAGCTTTGGCCCATTTACCTGTATTGCGGGTGCGAACGGTGTCGGCAAATCGAACCTTCTGGACGCGATTGTATTCTTGAGCGCTCTTGCCGATCGTCCGCTGCTGGACGCGGCTCTTTCGGTAAGAGATCAAGGAACGAAAACCGGCGATATCAGGGGTCTGTTTCACCACGTCGGCGACCGCTTCGATGAGGAAATGTCCTTCGACGCCGAGATGATTATTCCCGCAAGCGGCACGGACGATCTTGGCCAGCAAGCTACGGCGACCGCCCGTTCGTGCATTACGCAGTGAGCTTGCGTTATAAATCCGACGAAAGTACCCGGGCCCTGGGCTCTCTGGAACTTGTAAAGGAAGAGCTGAGGCACATTACACTCGGTGAGGCGGCCAGTCACCTTTCTTTCGAACCTTCGCGCGCCTGGCGCAAGAGATACGTCAAGAACGAGCGCCGCACCCCGAAATACATATCCACCGAGGGCACAGGCGCGGAGCGGCTGATTAATGTCCACCAGGACGGAGGCAGCAGCGGGAAACCGCAGAAACTTCGCGCCGCGAATCTTCCCCGGACCGTTTTGTCGGCAGCCAATTCCGCCGAATCGCCCACGGCAACTTTGGTGAAGCGCGAAATGCAGTCCTGGCGGCTGCTGCAGCTTGAACCATCTTCCTTGCGCGAGCCGGACAATTTCACTGCGCCGGCGGAACTGGCGAGCGATGGGGCGCATCTCCCGGCGACGTTATTCCACTTGGCGAACCCGCCAAATGGGTCCGGCGCGGATTCCACGGCGGTATACGCGGAGGTAGCGAATCGGCTTTCCCAGTTGATCGATGACGTACGATCCGTCTACGTGGATCGCGACGAGCGCCGCCAACTTCTGACGATTTATGCAAAGGGCCGCGATGGAACAGCCTACCCGGCGCGTGCCCTGTCTGACGGCACGCTTCGCTTCCTGGCACTGACGGTTCTCTCGATCGAGCCGGATTCTCGCGGAGTCATTTGTATGGAAGAGCCCGAGAATGGGATCCACCCGGAACGAATACCGGCGATGATCCAGCTCCTGCGCGACCTCACGACGGATGTTCAGGAACAGCAGCCGGCGGGCACAGGCGAACAACTGCGCCAAGTCATCATCAATACCCATTCCCCGTCGGTGGTGATGCAGGTCCCCGAGGACAGCCTTGTAATGGCCGAACCAATCGAGGTGAACCGGGAACAGGTGTCGTTCAAGGCGCTTCAACTGCGTTGCCTGGAGGGGACGTGGCGCGAAAAGAGCGGAAACCTGAAAGCGATTCCGAAAGGGCGGTTGCTTGCGTATCTGAACCCCGTAGCGGCCGCCGCCGGGAATGGATGGGACGGAAGGATCGGGGAGCGGAGTGCGCCGGACCATACGCACTCTCGCCGGGTCATCGATCGGCAGGATATCAACCAGTACAGAATTCCATTTTCAGAGATCTCCGAGTGATTTACACTTTGGTTGCGGACGGCACGTCCGACACCGTACTTGTTGAATTACTGAACTGGTCTCTCAAACAACGAGGCGTGACGCCGGTAGTGGCGCAGTCGGCCGATTTCAGCCGTATTCCGCGTCCGCGTACCACGGAAGAGCGCCTCAGGGCAGCCCTCGATCTGTATCCGTGCGAAGTGCTCTTCGTCCACCGGGACGCCGAAGCACAACCTGCTGATTTGCGGCGCGAGGAGATCGCCGACGCCCGGCGCTGGGCGGGGGTCCGGCATGTTCCGGTTGTGCCCGTTCGTATGACGGAAGCGTGGCTGCTTGCCGATGAGATTGCGATCCGTTCGGCTGCCGGCAATCCGAACGGCACCCAAGATCTCGATCTGCCGGAAATCGGAAGGCTTGAGGAACTTCCCAACCCCAAGAAAGTGCTTCACGACGCATTGATACAGGCCAGCGGTCTTAACGCCCGCCGCCGCTCACGGCTGCCGGTCCGCCAGCGCGTTCACCTCATACCGAACTACATCGACGACTACTCGCGCCTCAATGTCCTCCCCGCGTTTCGCACACTCCAGGAAGACATCCGGATTCTCGTCGAAGGTCTCCAGGCTGGGAGTCCCCCGCCCGGCGCGCGATACTAATAACGATGCGCGTCTCCCAGCATTGCTACGCCGTTACCGGCCTTGGATATTCCCCTCCCTGGTGCGTAAATGCCGGCTTCATTGCCGGCGGCAGCCAGACCCTGGTGGTCGACACCGGCGGCAACGCGCTGGCCGGGCAAACCATTCACGGGTACGCCACCGCCGTCCGGCCCACCAACCGGCTGCGCGTCCTCAATACCGAAAAGCACTTCGACCACATTGGCGGCAACGGCTTCTTTCGGGCGCAGGGGGTCGAGATCTGGGGCCACGCGGATGTCGCGCGCACGCCCGCGGAATTCGAGGGCGAGATCGCCGAGTTCAACGACGCCATCCCCAACGTCTCACGCCGCGCCCGTGGCGAGGCCGCCGCATTTTTCCATGGCACCCACCTCACCAACCCCAACTGCGCCATCGACCGGGACACGCGCTTCGACCTGGGAGAATGCCCCGTCGAGATCCTGCTGACGCCCGGCCACACCGCCACCAACCTCTCGGTGTGGGTGCCCGGAGACAGTGTTCTGTACACCGGCGATTGCCTGATCGCCGAATATCTTCCCAATCTCGACGCCGGGACGCCCGCCGATTGGCAGATCTGGCTGGCATCGCTGCAGCGCCTGGAAGCGTTAAAGCCCTCGATCATGGTGGTGGGTCACGGGCCGGTGGCGCGCGGTGGGCAGGTGCAGTCAGTGGTGGAGGCCGTCCGCCGCGTCCTGGAGGAAGCCATTGCGCGCGGCCACTCCCCCACGGCATAACGCGCGAAGTGACGCTCCTATTTCGGGGACAGGCTACATAACCTCGAAATTCGGCACGGTAATTTCAGAACTCCTGATGTCGCCCCGCATTTTCTGCCTGGCAGGGAAAATGGGCTGAGCCATTCCTTTCGATGGCGAGAGCTTCGCGGGTGGGGCAGGCGGTGCTCGCCTTCGCTCGATCCTATTCGAGCAGCGGGCTTAATTCGGCGCGGGCGGGCAGGCGAGCACCGCCTGCCCCAGTGTGCCCAGCATGGGCAGAATCTAGTTGGATGAAAGGAGCCAACCGGAGCCGATGACGGCAACCGTAGCGAAACGCAAGGCGTAGCCGCGAGGCGAAGCTGAAAGAAGCGCGTAGCAAACCTTCGACCGTAGGAACACGAACTGGCAGTGAGGCCGGGTGCGGGCGGCGAGCTGGCTGGGAACAGCGAAGCCCAAAAGTCATACGAGGCGCATCAGGTAGAGCCGGACGGCACGAGGGGAAAGAGACTGCACCTTACCTGGGGAGATCTCTTCCGTGAGAGCGGAGGAGAAGTCAGCAGACGCCGTAGTAGCGGGGAAGCGGGGTAATGCCCGTGGAGCGAAGGGCGGAAGAAACAAGAAGAAGAGACTGAAGGGAAGCTGCGAAGGGGTCTGAAATCGAAGGGCGCGACAACTACGCTCGCCACCCGGAGAGTGCAACGGGCAGAAACGGTGGAGCCGTGGCGAGCCTGGGGCGGCGATCCCGAGGCGGAACTTTGCGGAACTTCTGACAGACAGCAATGTACGAGGCCGTCATGGCTTTCTCATGCCATCGGACTTGGCGAGTAATCAGATCGCTTGTTTCAACCGCCGGATGCGGAAAACCGCACGTCCGGTGGTGTGGGAGGGTGACGGGGCGCAATCCCCGTCACTCGACCCGATCCTTCGGGCTCACTGCAAATTCCACGACATCAGGAGTTCTGAATTTCGAGGTTATGTAGCCTGTCCCCGAAATAGCTAGAAACGTGCGCGGGGAGGATTGACGGGGCGGCCAGCCTCCAGTTCCCGCAGATTGGTGGTAGCGGCGTAGTCTCCGGGGTTGAACCGCAGGCATGCGCGGTAGCTGGCCATGGCTTCCTCGCGCCTGCCGAGCCGCGCAAGAGCATTGCCGCGATTGCGATAGGCCTCGCCATAGGCGGGAAAAATGGCGATGGCGCGGTCATAAGCTTCGATGGCGGCAGCATCGTTGCCGCCGGCCGCGAGTTGAACGCCGATGGAATAATGGGACTTCGCGCTCGCGGGAGAGGTTTCCGCCAGCTTGGTGTAGAAACGTGGGGCGTTGAGCCAATCCAGATTGCGGACGGCCGTGCGCGCCGCAAAAATCAGCGCCACGGCAACCAGCACCGCTTTCCAGTGGCGGCTCGGAGCCAACAGAATCGCCAGCGCGAGCGCCAGCCCCAGGGTCGGTGCGTAGGCCAGCCGCTCGCCCATGATGGTCCCGATCGGAAATAGAATGTTGGCCGTGGGCGAAAACAAAATCGCGTAGGCGAGCACGGGCGGCCGGAATTCGGGGCGGCGCCGGGCTAGAAAGAGCGCGCCCGCGGCGAGCGCCAGTCCCGCCCACGCGCGCCAATCGGCCAGCCCCATCACCAGGCTGATCTGCTTGTAGGAATAGTCGGCCGAAAGAACGATCGGCGCCAGAGTCTTGGACACGTACAGGCACTGCACCCACAGGGCAGTGAGGATGCGCCGGCCGGAGTCGAGGAGCGCCGCGGGATTGTCGATCGCCGGGATCTGAGAGCTGCGCGAAACAGCCTGGTGCGCCCACAACGCGGCGGCGATAATGACCGCGGCGCCTCCGCCGGCGAGCCGGGAATGGCGGAAACCGGCGCCTTTGCGCGGGAATGCCAGCGGAAGCGCCGCGAAGGCGGCAGCGCTTTCCTTGGAAAAAACGGCGAAGGCGAACAGAATCAGCGCCGGCCACGGCTGGTTCCGATAGTAGAAAAGCAGCGCTCCCAGACTGAAGGCCGCGGCCATCAGTTCCGCCGAGCCGACCACCGAAGTAGCGGCGTCGGTGTGGATGGGGAAAAGCGCGAACAGCATCGCGGCAATGAACGCGGTGCGCGGCGGTATTTCGACGGCCAGCAGGAGGCGATAGAGGAGCAGCACCACCGCCGCGCCCAGCGCCAGGCCGATGGCATGGAATAGCGCCGGGTGGGAGCCGCCCCCCGATGCCCAGATCAGGGCCCAGAGGGTCTGCGCCACGGGACGATAAAGCTCCAGCCCCCGGTTGTCAGGCCAGTAGCCGGATTTCCAGATATGGGCGAGTTGGCCGAGCGACTGAATGTGAAGAGATTGGTTGTCGACGATCAGAACGCGGTCGTCGAACACGAAGCCGCATGCCAGGGCGCCGAGATTCGGGAGCAGGAAGGCCCCCGCCAGCCACAGCGGAGCCCGAGGCACCGGTAGCTCGACCGCCGGGGCGGCCGTTTTGGCTTCGGTTGCGGCAGTCTGCCCCTGCTGTCGACGAAGGCGGCGCGCGCGGCTCATCGCGGATCACTTGCCAAGAATCAAAATATCACACTGCGCGATCGGCCCGATGACCGCCAAACGCATGGATCGTCCTTGTCCCGCCGAGCACTTCGCCGCCATGCACCACGCCCCGGGGAATAAAATACTCCTGGCCGGCATGCAGCGAAATCCGCTCCCCGTCGATAATTAGGCTATAGGAGCCTTCGACCACCATCATATATTCGTCGAATTCGTGGGTGTGCGCCGCCGATGCCGCCGTCTCGCGGCAGTTCCAGAACGCCATCTGGCTGCCGTCCGCGCCATCGAATATGTAGCCTTCGACTCCCGGGGTCGCCTGCCCGGCCGGCGCAATCCTGTTCGCGGGATGCTTCATGAACTATGGAAAATCGCCCATAATTGCGAATAGTCTCGCACGATTCGCCCGCCGCGGCAGGCACACGCCGTTGACTGCCCAAATATTGGCACGACTCCCTAATCCTCGCCGCCCTATCTTCAATCGCTTCCACCAATTACAATTGGCCTCAGAGTTGCACCACCCGAAAGCGAGAACCAACATGTTCAAGACGTGGATGAAACGCGGCGTTCTACTCTCCCTGGGGTTGGCATGGACCTGCCTGGCGCAGGACACCGCCCCGTTGAAACTGACGCTCAAGGATGCCGTGGGCCTGGCCCTCAAACAGAATCCGCAAGTCATCCTGGCTAACCTGCAAGTCTCGCAGAGCGTGCAGGATCGCCTCCTGGCCCGCTCCCAGTTGCTGCCCCAGGCCAACGGGAGCGTGTCGGAGGCCGTCAACCGTCTCAATATTCAGGCCGAGATCGGGCTCAACTTCCCCGGGATCCCGCAGCACGTCGGACCGTTTGAGGTTTTTCAGGCCGGCGTGGTTGTCAACGCGCCCGTCTTCGATCTCACCCTGTGGCGCCGCTACAAATCCTCCCAAATGGGCATCGATACCCGCCGCGCGCAGGAAATCAGCGCGCGCGAAGAGAGCGTCATGCTGGTGGTCTCGCAGTACCTTGGCTGCCAGCGCGCCGCTGCCGACGTGGCAGCCGCGCAATCGCGCGTCGATCTCGCCCAGGCGGTATACGATCAATCGGCCGACCTGCAGAAAAACGGCGTCGGCACCGGCATCGACACCCTGCGCGGCAACGTCCAACTGCAGAACGAAAAGCAGCGCGTCATCGTGGCCCGCACCCAGCTCGAGACTTCGCTTTACGGCTTGGCGCGCCTGCTCAATGTCGACCCGCGCCGCACCCTCGAAATCGCCGATGAGGTCAGCTTCTTCGATACTCCCGATATCTCGCTCGACCAGACCCTGGATAAAGCCTACGCCGCGCGTCCCGAACTTCGCGCTTTGCGCAGCGAAGAAGACCGCGCCGCGCTGGAAGCCCGTACCGCTGCCGATCAGCGTCTGCCCAAAGTCCAATTCAGCGGCTTTTGGTTCCAACAGGGCCTGACTCCCGACTCCGTCATTCCGTTCTACCAATATGAAGGCAGCGTGATCTTTCCGATTTTCACCGGCGGACGCATCCAGGCTGATCGCGCCAAGGCCGATCTGGCCATCCGCCAACTCCAGCAACAGGAAACCGATCTGCGCAACCGCATCGCCCTGGAGGTGAAGACCGCCGTGGCGCAAGTGGACGCCGCCCGCAACGAAGTCACCGTCGCCAATCTCGGAATCCAGTTGGCGCGCGAAGAAGTCACCCAGGCGCGCGACCGTTTTCAGGCCGGCGTCACCAACAACATCGAAGTAATCACCGCGCAGGATGAGCTGGCGCGCGCCAACGACAATCAGATCGGCGCCCTCTATCGCTACAACCAGGCCCGCGCCAGCCTGGCGTATGCCGTTGGCCAAATGGAGACGCTCTATGCGAAGTAGCGCGGGAGCCCCGGCTCAGAACCAGGAACAATACAAGTTCACCGCGGAGACGCGGAGAACGAGCAGGACGCTCTATGCCGGGTAGCCGCCATAAGACTCCGCGCCAACCGAGTGGGCAGGCGGCGCCGCCTGTCCCACTACCGGCTGTAGCCGTCATGGAGGCGCTCTACGCCGAGTAACTCCGACGTGCACGACGTTTCCTGGCATCGGGGTGTCAGCCCCTGGGTCATCGCCATGACGGTGATGCTGGCCACCTTCATGGAGGTGCTGGACACCAGCGTGGCTAACGTTTCGCTGCCTCACATCGCCGGCAGTCTTTCGGCCAGCATGGACGAGTCCACCTGGATGCTGACTTCCTACCTGGTGGCAAATGCCATCATTCTGCCGATGGGCGGATGGTTCTCCATGCTGCTCGGCCGCAAGCGCTTCTATATGATCTGCGTGGCGATCTTCACGGTCAGCTCGTTTCTCTGCGGCATCGCGCCCTCGCTCGGCGCGCTGATTTTTTTTCGGGTGCTGCAGGGAATTGGCGGCGGCGCGCTGCAACCCGTCTCGCAGGCCATCCTGGTGGAGAGTTTCCCGCGCGAAAAGCAAGGTATGGCGATGGCCGTCTATGGCATGGGGGTGGTGGTGGCGCCGGTGATTGGGCCCACGCTGGGCGGCTGGATCACCGATAATTACACTTGGCGCTGGATTTTCTTCATCAATATTCCCGTGGGCATTTTGTCGATGGTGCTCACCGCGCTCCTCATCTTCGACCCGCCGTATCTCAAGCGCAAGAGTCTGGGCAAGGGCTTCAAGATCGACTACGTGGGCTTCGGCCTGCTTGCGCTGGGTCTCGGCGCCCTCGAAGTGGTGCTCGACGAAGGGCAGAAGGAAGACTGGTTCTCTTCCCACTTCATCGTCGCCTTCACCGTCATCATGGTTTTCTGCCTGATCGCCGTGGTCTTCTGGGAGTTGTGGCAGAAGGAACCGATCATCGACTTTCATATTCTCAAGGACCGCAACTATACGCTGGCCACGGTCACCATGCTGGTGCTGGGATTCGTCCTTTACGCCAGCACCGCCCTGATGCCCCTGTTCCTGCAAACCTTGCTGGGTTACACCGCCATGATGAGCGGGCTGGTGCTCTCGCCCGGCGGACTGGTGATCGTGGTCTGCCTCCCGGTGGTGGGAATTCTGGTGCGCAAGTATCAGCCGCGCTGGCTGATGATTTTCGGGGTGGCGGTCACGTCTTTGGGATTGTACCGCATGGCCAATTTCAATTTGCAGATCGACTATGGCACCGCGCTGTGGAGCCGTCTGGTCCAAAGTCTCGGCCTGGCATTTCTCTTCGTGCCGATCAGTGCGACGGCTTTTGCCTACATCCCCAAGGAGCGCACCAACTATGCCACCGGGCTTTTTAATCTGGCGCGCAACATCGGGGGCAGTTCGGGAATCGCCACGGCGACTACGCTGCTGGCCCGCCGCGCCCAGTTTCACCAGACGGTGCTGGTGGCGCACCTCACGCCCTACGACTTCCGTTATCGCGAGGCGCTGGCCGGCGCGGCGGCCACCTTGCGCGCCGGCGGGTCTTCCACGCACGATGCCGCGCTCCAGGCGCAGGGCCTGATCTACGGCAGCATGTTGCGGCAAGCCAATATGCTGGCTTTTGCCGACGCGTTTTGGGTGATGGGTACGCTGTTCCTCCTGGTCATCCCGTTACTGTTTTTCGTCAAAAAGGTGAAGCCGGCAGCGGGCCAGGTGGTGGTGGAATGACACAAAGTTTGCTATCAGAGAAAGAGGGACAAAAGGTGACACCTTCCCAAGACACGTTGGAGACAACCCAGGCGGCGCGGCGCAGCGGCTCGCCCATCAAGGTGGCGGTCGCGTTGGTACTGCTGCTGCTGGTCGCCATTGCGGTCTACGCCGCCTACATGCATTTCCGCGACCGCGTCTCGTCGGATGACGCCAATGTCGATGGACACATCAGCGCCATCGCGCCCAAGATCTCCGGCAACGTGATCGAAGTGGCGGTCATCGACAACCAGACGGTGAAAGCCGGAGAAGTGCTGGTGCGCATCGATCCGCGCGATTACCAGGCCGCAGTGGATATCGCCAAAGCGGCGGTGTCGCAGGCCGAAGGGCAGTTGCGGGCGGCCCGCGTGACCGTGCCGTGGATCAACGACACCACCGAATCCGGCAACACCGTGGCGTCGGCGCAGTTGGCCGATTCCCAGACCGAAGTGGAACGCGCCCGCATTGCCTACGATCAGGCCAACAGTTCCGACCTGGCATACGCCCAGGCCAACGTGGCCTCCAAGCAAGCCAGTAGCGATCGCGCCCAAGCCGATCTGGCGCGCATGAAGCCTTTGGTCGACAAAGCCGAGATCTCGCAACTGCAGTACGATTCCTACGTGGCCGCGGCCAAGGTGGCGGACAGCGATCTGCACGCGGCGCAGGAAAAGCTGGCGTCGGCGCAGAAGGACGCGGCCATTCGCAAGGCCGCTCTCGATTCCGCCCTGTCCCATGTGAATACCGCCAAGGCGCAAGTGGAGACCACCGTGGCCAACCGCAAGCAGGTGGATGTTCGCACCGCCGATGCGGGCACCGCCGCCGCCGCCGTGGAAGCCGCGCGCGCCCGCCTGGAAGCCGCCGAATTGATGCTCGGGTATACCACCATTACGGCTCCCATCGATGGCACGGTCACGCGCAAGAGCGTGGAAGTGGGCCAGATCGTACAGCCCGGTCAAGGCCTGATGACCCTCATCCCGCTGCAGGATACCTGGGTGACCGCCAATTTCAAGGAGACCCAGTTGGCCGACGTGAAGCCCGGCCAGAGGGCCGAAATCCAGGTCGATATGTACGGTAAGAGCGTGATTGGCCACGTGGACTCCATCGCCGGCGCTACCGGCTCGCGCATGAGCCTGCTGCCTCCCGAGAACGCTACCGGCAATTTCGTCAAGGTGGTGCAGCGCATTCCGGTGAAGATACTGGTCGACCGGACCGATGGCCTGGTGCTGCGCCCCGGCATGAACGTCGACGTCACTATCTTCACGCGATAATAGACGCATGGGGGGACGGGCGGAAAGTCCAAGCGCGCGCTGCCGCTATCTTTGTCTCTGTGTCTCCGTGGCGAGCATGGTCTTCTCTTCTGTGCTCTTGGCCGCCGACAAGGAGCATCTGGCCATGCTGCAAGCCGCGGCGGCCGCCTTCGATCGCGTGGATCGTGCTGCCGCTCCGGTGCTGGCCGACGCCTCCGCATGCGTGCAAACGCAGGCCGCCATGGTATCGGTGGCGCTCCCCGGCGAGGAATCCGAACTCCACTACCGCAAGGGTTTCTGCCAGCTCGCGGTGGCCGCCATCACGCGCGCTCCGGCGGCATTTACCGATGCCGCGGCGGAACTGGAACGCTCCGGCGCCAACATGCTCGCGTGGATCGCGCGCCAAGCCGGACATATCGCCGATGAGCCTACCTGGAAGCGGCCCGACGCGTGTCCCGCGTCGTGCGTGCCGTTCGTGCCCACCGCCAATCTCTGGTTGGGTTGGCTGGCCCTGAACCGCGGCAACCCGGACGAGGCCGCGGGACAATTCTCCGGCCGCCCGGAGTCCGGCTGGTCCGCCTATGTGGCCGGCCTGAAGGCCTTCCAATCCGGCCATTACTCCGAGGCCGTCGCCCATTATCGCCAGACCCTGGACATTTGGACGAGCGCGCAAGGTCAGGCCAACCCTTCATTGGCGCTCCGTCTCGGCCCGCCGGCGGACATCCCGCCGCTCCTCACCGAACTGGGCGGCGCGCAGATCCTGTCGGGCGAACCTGCCACGGCCATCGCCACGCTCGACCGGGCGCTGCAGATCTCTCCGCCGAGCGCGCGCGCCTATTTCCTGCGGGCGCGCGCCAAGGAACTGTCCGGCCAACCGGAGCCCGCGCTGGCCGACTACAACCTGGCCAGCCGTACGGCGTTCGCCGACGCCACGGACCTGGCATCGGGCGAGGCGCATCTCTATCGCGGCATCCTTTTTTATCGCCGTAAAGACTACTCCCGAGCCGAAGAGGAATTCGCCAGCGCGCTGAATTTCGATATCCCTCCGGCGCTCCGTCCGGACGCGTTGGCGTGGCGCCATCTTTCCGCCGTGGCCTCGGGATTTTGCGGCGCCTCGCGCCAATATCTGGAGCGATCGCTCGCTTCGGTTTCGCCCTACTTCCCCAAGGCGGAAGCCCAGGCCGTAGCGGCCGGCTGTGCCGCCGGCTCGCCGTAACGAGATTTTGGCATGCAGAGCTTTTGGCTCTCCGGCGCTCCTGCGGCGCTGTGCAAAGAACCGCAGGCCGCAGTTCAGAACTCCTGATGTCGCCCCGCAATTTCAGCCTGGCGGGGAAAATGGGCTAAGCCATTCCTTTCGATGGCGAGGGCTTCGCAGGTGGGGCCGGCGGTGCTCGCCTTCGCTCGATCCTATTCGAGCAGCGGGCCTAATTCAGTGCGGGCGGGCAGGCGAGCACCGCCTGCCCCACCTGCGGGCTCACTGCAAATTCCACGACATCAGGAGTTCTGAAGTGAATTTCGCGACAGAAACCAGCGAGCCAATAGCTCCTCACGGACAACGACCGAATCGCTCGTAGCCGTCAACGGCTCCCTGGATGGCGTGCAGACGCGAAAGACGCGCCCTTGCGGCGAAGCCGCACTGTGATACAGTTCAGATTAAGATGGCATCGAAAAGCGTCAATAAAGTCATACTCCTCGGGCATCTCGGCAAAGATGCCGAGACGAAATTCACGCCTAATGGCGTTTCCCGTTCCACCTTCTCTCTGGCCACGAGCCGCCGCTGGAAAGATCAGGCCTCTGGCGAGTGGAAGGATGAGACCGATTGGCACAACATCATCATGTGGCGGGCGGAAAACCTGGCGCCCTACCTTCTCAAAGGCAAGCAGGTATATATCGAAGGCCGCTTGCAGACCCGCAGTTGGGACGACAAGGACGGTAAGAAGAACTACATGACCGAGATCGTGGTGGATGAGCTGATCCTGCTCGGCGGCCGCGGTGGCGATCCCGGCGGTGGATCGGGCGGCGGCGACTACACCTCGCAGCAGCCGGTCTCCATGCCGCGGTCGGCGCAGCGCCCACCCGCTCCCGCTCCCGCTCCGGCACCCGCCGCGCCCCCGGATGACTTCAATCAGGGGATCACCGACGACGACGTTCCGTTCTAGCGTAACGCCTGCGTTGTCGATTTATCGGGATGAGCAAGCATCGTCATGGCTGGCCCGAGGCGAAGAAACTCTGCCGGCTTAACCAGAACGACATCACCATGGCCAAGAGTCTGGGCTTTCAGCCGGACACGCTGGTTCGAGCAAGGCCGGATCCCAAGCAGAAGTGGAAGCTGCCCGTGAAGGAGTGGATTCACGAGCTTCACTTCAAGAAGTTTGGCTACGTCCTGGGCGAGAAGCCGCTCTCCGCGCCACCGCCCACAACCCCGGAAGAGGACGAGGAAGCGGCGCGCCTCTTTGAGGAGCAACTTTACTGGGAGGACTACCATGCGCGCAACCAGGAGGACCGCGCCGGGAAGCAGCAGCCCCGCGGGCCGAATCAGGCGGCGGCTGCCATCCCTCCTGCGGACGCGTCATGGATACCCGAACAAATCACCGATGACGACGTTCCATTCTGACGAAAGGAGGTCCGCACCGAGGCATGCCTTTTACTCCAATCAAACTCCGGGAATATGTTCGCCTCCACCTGAAGTGTAATCCTGGCGACAAGGAGGCCGAGATTATCGCGCAGCTCCAGTCGGCGCTGGCGGCCTATAAGGCCGGCAAGCGCTGTTCGTGTGGCGAGCCAATCTGGGTGATCGGCTCCTCGCAAGTGGGGCACATGTGCTTCACGTGCATCACCGGGGAGGCGGACTCCTCGGACGACTACGAGATCGACGAGGCCTGCGACAAAGGGCCTTATTGGGTTTCTCATGGGCAAACCGAAGACACTGCTTGAGGATATCTGCCGGCACGCCCGGTTACACGGCGCCGATTCGATCGGCGTGGAATACAAAGACCGCCAGGAATGGGTCTTCGCCCAGATTGGCGGCGCCGGCGTGTCAATCGCCAGGTTCCCGAGTTCCAGCGCCGATGCGGAGGAACTGCGCGAGAACCTCTATGCCGCTGCCAAGAAGCCGGTCCGCACCGTGATTGAGGGACAGGTCTTCATTCTCAAGGTTCGAATCTGGGACAGCTTCGGGGAGGACGCTTTCGATGTCGCAATCGAACCGGCGCCGGAACCCGATCCTTCGGCCCCGCGTTCCTTCACGCCAAAGCAAGGTCAATATCTGGCGTTCATCCATCACTACTCGAAGCTCCACCGGCAAGCTCCGGCCGAATCCGATCTACAGATGTATTTCCAGGTATCTCCGCCCTCGGTTCACGAAATGATCAAGACTCTTGAGCGAAACGGCCTCATTCGGCGAATCCCGCGGCGGGCGCGGTCGATTCAAGTTCTTGTGCCGCCGGAATATCTGCCGCCGCTGCAGTAAAGCGGGAAGCAAGACGTGTTGCTGTCGCAGTCTGTCTCCGGAATAGTCCCACAGGTCTAACTGGTTTCTGTCGCGAAACTCACTTCAAGTGGCAAGGATAGCTTGCTAGCGCGCGCGGCTCGGAAAGGTCGCATTGACAGGCAGCCACTTACCGAGCCGCGACGGTGAGGGAGCGGGTTCGCCACCGAGTTCTGCAAGTCCGTCATCAGTGCCAGCCCCAGTCGATGCGCTCTTTGTGTCTTCGCGCCTTGGCGAGGAATTGAAGTTTGCCAATTGAGATAGGGATGCCTCGTACTCTTTCCTTGGGATTTCAAGGGCGCAGCCCTTGGCTATCCTAGATATCTTCAGAGAGAGGCTCGTCAGGCGCGACGTCCCCCTTCCGCGAGGCGCGGGACAGCTTCGACATCTGCGACACCGTTTTCGGCGGACGCCCCCGGCGGGGCACATCCTGCTGTAAACGCTCAAGGCTCTGGATCGCCGCGTCGAGATTTTCTAACTCCTCCCGGAGTTGCGCGAGAACTTTACTTAGATCCATAGACCATCCTGAGGATAGTTCTTTTTTGTTATATATACAAAATCAGAAAATCCTTAGAACCAAGTAGGACAAACAGAAGCGGAGCGGCATTCTCGCGGTTCTCCCGGTCGAGGAGAGGTGCGTCCGGTTAGACGGCCGGCCGGGCCAGCAGCACGTCGTCGGAAAGTTCCGCCGGATCGGTGTAGGTCTGCAGGGAATCGAGAGATTCCAGCACCCGCTCCAGCAGGCTGTCGGTTTGCGATACCGTGGTTTTCAGAACTTCGATGGAGTGCGCCTGCGTGCTGAGGCGGTCGTCCAGAGAGGTCATTGTCTTGGACAGCAGTTGCTCCATCGCCGCCACGATCTGCGCGGTGGACGGCACCTCCGCCAGTTTCGCGGAGTGCTCCTCCAGGCGTACTTCTACCTGGGCGAAACGCGCGGTTGTGGCCGTGTCTTGTGCCGTGAGGCGGGTTTCGAGATTGGCGAGGGAGCTCTTGAGATCCTGCAGCGCTGCCGGGTCCATTCCCGCGCCGCCGCGTTCACGGCGGACGCTGGTTAATGCACCCGCGGCGATTCCCGCCAGGAAGATCGCGATCCGCGGTAGATAATCTATGGTGCGTGGCATCGGTATCTTCCTTATAATACTTTTCCGTAATTGAATGCAAGTACTACAGTTAGTTGCTAACGTACTGAGTACGTACGGTGATTGCAGTTAGTTAGCTATCCTGGCATTCTGACTAGGAAAGATCCTCTACTACAGGAGACTTCTGGTTGATCCTCGACTCGGTATCCGGGTCCGCCCGTCGCGGCGTTGGTTTTCCTTTGCCAATTGAAGGCGATCTGCATGGCCAGGCGCTCTGGATGAGCAGCCGGGCACGCATGACGTTGGGCGAAGAGGCTGGAGGTTTGCTCCGGGTACAGAGTCGGTTCATCCAGCACTATTTCCGCTTGCAGAGCGCCGAGCGAAACCTTTCCAGTCTGACGCAGGCAAGCGGATTCTCGGCCGGAGCCAGTGCGGTCCGCCAGATCGAATTGGAACGCGAGCGGCTGGGGCGCGATTTGCACACCGGCGTGGGGCAATTGCTGGTGGCCATCCGGCTGCAACTGGAGGTCATCGCCACCCAGCTTCCCGATGCGCCGGCCGGGGTCCAGCATGCCTTGGACCGCATCGGCACCCTCGCCAGCGACGCGGGGGAGCAGGTGCGCTCCCTCTCGCGGAAGCTGCATCCGCCCGAGTGGCAGCGTTTGAGCTTGGAAACCGCAGTCCGGCAATTGTGGGACTCGAGCGGCGTTCCGCAAAGGTTCGAGGCTTCCTTGCGGATCCAGCCCCTTCCCCGCGAACCCGAGCAGGAAGCTAAAGTATTGGTATACCGGGCGGTGCAGGAAGCGCTGACGAACCTGGTGCGGCATGCGCGGGCCAGCCGCGTGGAGATGACGCTGGAATCGAGCGGCGACCGTGTCGTTCTCCGTATTCAGGACAACGGTGTGGGGTTTGACGTGGGCCGGCTGCTGAGCGCGCCGGCCAACGTGACGCAGGGAATCGGCTTGCGGTCCATCCGGGAGCAAGCCTCGTCGCTGGGCGGAAAGCTGGAGATCGGGAGCGGCGCGGGTGGTACTATATTGGAGCTCTCGGTACCCTTCGAAGTGCCGCGTTCGTAAACCGGGAAGGAGAATCATGGCGGATTTAGCGGGGACGACGGTGGTGTTGGCGGATGACCACGCCATCGTGCGGGAGGGTTTCGCGGCGCTGTGCGAAGTCAATGGCATGCGTGTCGTGGGGCAATGCGCGGACGGTCCCTCGGCCGTGGAAATGGTCCTGGCGACACAACCGGATTTCGCCATCCTGGATTTACACATGCCGGGATGCACCGGGATCGAAGTGATCCGCAAGCTCCGTGCCGCCGGTTGTCCCAGCAAGATCATGATTCTGTCCATCAGCCGGGAAGACAAGCCCGTGATCGAAGCGCTGCGGGCTGGCGCGGATGCCTACCTGCTCAAGGACGGCCCCGCGCGGCACCTGCTGGAGGCCATCAGCTACGTTCGCGACGGAGGGCAATACGTGTCTCCGCTGCTCAAAGGCGCCGGGCTCTTCACCAAGCCGGAAGCCACCGCTCCGGACGACCCTCTGGCTACGCTCAGTCCCCGCGAGATGGAGGTCTTCTCATACCTGGTCAAGGGGATGCGCGCCAAGGACATCGCCGACCTGCTGCGCATCAGTCCTAAAACCGTGGACACGTATCGCGCCACGCTGATGCGCAAACTCAACGTCCATGACATTGTGGGATTGGTCAAATTCGCAATCGAGAGAAACCTGACAGGGACGTCGGAATAGCGTCCGGCGCGACGCAGCGCTCCAACCGCGCCGCCCGGGTGCGCTGATACTCTTCCAGGGCGGATATCAGGTTTTTGACGGCTTCCCGTCGTTGATAAAGACGCTCGAGGGCGCGGCGCCGAATCGGGTCCACTGCCAGCAGGCGGTTGCGTTCGAACGAGTAAGCCGGTGGTAGGGTTATTGTTGTCGCCATATCAGAGGTTACTGGTATTTAGATTAGGGTTTTTCCGAACTTCTCGAAGGTTAGGATAATCTTCGGCTGTACTGCACGTCAAGAAAAATCTCGGGAATTTTAGGGTTTTTCCGTGCGCAATTTCATTTCCTTTCGGGGGTCTCCGAACAGCAAAAACCGAACTGCTCGGAGATCTTAAAAGTCCAGTTTCCGTTATCCGGACGCCGGTGCGGGTTTTCACCCAGCAAGAACCGGTATTTTCACCCATGTCTTGCCGGGGGAGGATATCAACAACCAAAATGCGGAAAATTCCAACACAAACATAATAAGGGGTTTGGGGCATTCACGACGGGGCCGTTCGGTTTGGACTGGCGAGTGCTCAGAATGAGCATGCTCAGTGGCATCAGCACATCGTCGCGCGCGGGCGGGTCGTCTCCCGCCAGTCCGGTCGATAGCAGTTGTGATTCAGAATTTTGGAGAAAAGTATGCGGAATCCTTCTTCGGTTCTTGCGGTGACTGGTAAGGCTGTGGCCCTCCTCGTGGTCGCTGGGTCCATTGTGATCCTCAGCGGACAGAGGGCTGCGAACAAGCCGGCCATTTCTCACGCCGTAACTTCCAGCGCAGCGCAGGCCACTGTTGAATACGTGAACCCTGGCCTGGTTTTCAGCGTCGTATCGGCAAAAATTGCCAGCGATGGCACCATCAGCGTCGACTACAAGGTTACGGACGGCTCGACCCCAGCTCTGCCCCTTGACATCAACGGAATTCAAACCCCGGGCGTAATCTCCCCGAAGTTCCTGGCAGCCTACATTCCGAAGGGGCAGGAGGAGTTCGCTTCCTACATCACCACTACGGCGACCGCGGTAACCGGCGGAGCGACGGCCACGCAAGCGGCCGGCGATTCCGGCGGCACCTCCACTACCGTAGCGGTGGGCGAATATATCTACACCTTCAAGACCAAAGCACCGGCCGGTTTTGACCCGACTTTGACCAACCGGATCGGAATCTATGGTTCCCGTAACCTGACGCAATGGGACATGGGGACATACAACGCTTCCGTGACGTACGACTTCGTGCCGGCCGGCGGCACCCCCGCGCCGCGCGACGTGGTCCGCCAGGCGGATTGCAACTCCTGCCACAGCACGCTATCCTTCCACGGCGGCTCGCGCGTGGGTGTGAGCCTCTGCATCATGTGCCACCAGTCGCAAACCAGCGACCCTAACACCGGCAATTCACTGGATATGAAGGTCTTTATTCACAAAATCCACATGGGCTCCAGCTTGCCGAGCGTGAAGGTGGGAGCTATCCCTTACCAGATCTACGGCCACAACGGCTATTCCGACTGGTCGACAGTGGTGTATCCCGCCAACCCGAGCGACCCGCGAAACTGCGCGGGGAGCTGCCACAATCCCAAGAATGGCGCGGCGCAGACCAGCGCCTGGATGACCACTCCCAGCCGTGCGGCCTGCGGTTCGTGCCATGACGACGTCAATTTCGCCACCGGCGGCTCCAATTTCGCGAACAACACCGGCTACGTCAACCATCTGCCGCAGGTGGACGATACGCAATGCGCCGGCTGCCACATCCCGCAGGGCGAATTGCCGTTTGACGCTTCCATCATCGGCGCGCACACCGTGGACGACCAGGCGCCGGGCGTCCCCGGCCTGAAGTTTACGTTGACCAAGGTAACCGGCGCAGCGCCGGGAAAGGCCCCGACGGTATCGTTTACGGTGACGAACAACGCCGGCAACGGGATTCCGCTGAGCTACTTCGCCGCCAACAGCGGTTCGCTTTCGCTGACCATGGCCGGTCCGACGACGGATTACGGCTATACCAGCTTCGGCGCGGCCGTGACCACCCCCGGGTACGTGACGGAATCGGCCATGACCGCCTCCTCTTGCGATGCCAGCGGGAACTGCACTTACACCTTCACCCACACCCTTCCGGCCAATGCCAAAGGCACCTACACCATCGGTATTGAAGGCCGGCTGTCGATCACCCTGCTGCCCGGCACCACGCAAGCCGTGACCACCCAATACGGCGGGACCAACCAGATCATCAACTTCTCGGCGGATGGCTCGCCGGTAGCGCCGCGCCGCACGATCGTGGCGATGGCCAGTTGCCAGGGCTGCCACACCTATCTGGAAGTGCATGGCGACCTGCGCAACAACGTGACTTATTGCGTGCTTTGCCACAACCCCAGCGAGGGCGACGAATCCACGCGCCCCACGGCCCTGGTTGCCGCCGATAAGGCCGCCCCGGTCCAAGGCATCAACTTCGCGCAGATGATCCACTCCATTCATACCGGCGAGAAGTTGGGCGCGGCAGGTCTCGACTATGTCATCGTCGGACATGGCGGAAGCCACAACTCGTTTGGCGCCGCTTTCGCCTCGGTCCCGGCTTCGATTCCCAACACCGGCGTCCTCTATCCGGCAATGATCAATGGCACGGTTGGCGACACGGCCAACTGCTCCATGTGCCACGTCAACGGCTCCGAAGCGGTCCTGCCCGTCGGCAAGAATCCGGTGTACGACCCGGCGGCGCTCATCAACCCGGTTCCGGCCACTACGTCGGCCTGCACGGCCTGCCATTTCGACATGGCGACGATGGCGCACGCCGTTATCAAT
>Ga0182016_10001191_pt1 | contig 31813 bp, 28 predicted proteins | sample 712S2MmetaG_FD_120491 | JGI IMG/M metagenome (GOLD analysis project Ga0182016, IMG submission 120491) | Permafrost microbial communities from Stordalen Mire, Sweden - 712S2M metaG | ecosystem: Environmental > Terrestrial > Soil > Wetlands > Permafrost | place: Sweden: Stordalen | collected...
CCGGCGTCGCAGCCGGCCGCCAACAGGTCGACGAACGCGTCCTCGGCGATCACCTCGACCGTGATCTCGGGATAGGCGGTGAGAAACGGCGGCAGGACGCGCGGCAGCACCAGCCGCACCGCGCTGATCGGCGCGTTGAGCCGCAGCGTTCCGGCCGGGCGATCGCCGAGCCCCTTGACCCCGTCGAGCGCCGCCTCGACCTCAGCGAGCGCTGAACCGAGCCGCTCGAGCAGGCGCTCCCCCGCTTCGGTCGGCGCGACGCTGCGCGTGGTGCGGTTGAGCAACCGGACGCCGAGGTCCGACTCCAGCCGGCGCACCGCCTCGCTCAGGCTGGAAGCGCTGACGCCGTTCGACCGCGCGCCCTCGCGGAAGCCCTTGGCGCGCGCCACCGCGACGAAGGCGTTGAGATGGCTCAGATCGACCTTCATTGTTCGCTCTTCCGCACAACCTGTCTTGATCATGCCTGATTATCGCGCGAAGGAGCAAACCCTAGCTTGGGGACTTCGGCAAAGGAGACAGATCATGTCCAACATCGACAAGGCCGGGGCGTTCAAGCTCGGCCACCGCATGGTCAAGCGGCTCGGCTACGGCGCCATGCAGCTCGCCGGACCCGGCGTATTCGGTCCACCCAGGGATCGCGGCGCGGCGATCGCGGTGCTGCGCGAAGCGATCGCCGCCGGCGTCAATCACATCGACACCAGCGATTTCTACGGGCCCCACGTCACCAATCAGGTCGTCCGCGAGGCGCTCAGCCCCTACCCTGACGACCTCGTCATCGTCACCAAGATCGGCGCCCGGCGCGGCGCGGACGCGTCCTGGCTGCCGGCGCTCTCGCGCGGGGAGCTGATCCAGGCCGTGCACGACAACCTGCGCAACCTTGGCCTGGAGGCGCTCGAAGTCGTCAACTTTCGCGCGTTCGGCGTTCACGGACCGGTCGAGGGCTCGATCGAAGCGCCGCTGACGGTTGTGGCCGAGCTGCAACGCCAGGGCCTGGTGCGCCACGTCGGCTTGAGCAACGTCACGCCGACCCAGATCGCCGAAGGACGCAAGATCTGCGACATCGTCTGCGTGCAGAACCAGTACAACGTCGCGCATCGGGGCGACGACGCGCTGATCGACGAACTCGCCCGCGCAGGAACCGCCTATGTGCCGTTTTTCCCGCTTGGCGGATTCACGCCGCTGCAGTCGTCGGTCCTCTCCGACGTCGCGCTGCGTCTCGGCGCGACGCCGCTGCAGGTCGCGCTCGCCTGGCTGCTCGCTCGCGCGCCAAACATCCTGCTGATCCCCGGCACTTCGTCGCGTGCCCACCTGCGCGAGAATCTCGCCGTGGCTGATTTGGCTTTGCCTGAGGACGCCCGAGCCGCGCTCGACGCGGTCGCGCATGCGAACGCCGCCTGACGGCGCCTGACGGGGCCGCGCCCGTTGGGCGCGGCGGCGGCTCAGTTGTCCTTCGCCCCTTCAAAGATCCAGGTTCGGATCAGGTCGCGGTCGCAGGTCGACAATTGCTTCTTGCCGTGCGGCATGCGGATGTCGGGGGAAACGCCCCAGTCGAGCATGCGCATCAGGCTGCTGGCGTCGGGATCGCCGGCGATGATCATCGCGCCGAACTTGGTGCCCTTCATAACCGTGTCGTAGGACGAAATGTCGAAGCCGCTCTTCTCGTAGCCTTCGCCATCGGGCTGGTGGCACTTCGAGCACTTGAACTTGAGCAGCGGCAGGACGTCCTCGGCGAAACTGACGCCAGGCTTCGCCGCCTGCGCGGCGCAGGCTTCGCCGGGCAGCAGATCCATCGCCGGGGCGACGAAAAGCAATGTGGCCAGCGCTGTCGCAGCGCCGACAGCGAGCGTGAATCGAGACGTCATGCGAGCCTCCCGTATGACCCGTCGTCAGGCGCATGAACGGCATGCGGCGCGAGTCTGCGCCGGCGGGTTGCGTTGCGAGGCTACGCGCAATTCTGCAAACTGACCCTGCGGCCCGGCGTCGCGACCGGGTCGCGGACGTCGGCGCGGACCGCGTTCGAAGGCCGGCCGACGCGCGACGCGTTGCCGCGGCGCGGCTTCGCCTTCACCGCTCGGTCAGCTTCAGCTCGATGCGGCGGTTGTGGGCCATCGCTTCGGCGTCGGTTCCCGGATCGATCGGCTGAAACTCGCCGAATCCGGCGGCGGCCAGCCGATTCGGCTCGATCCCCTTCGAGATCAGGTATTGTACGACCGCGATCGCGCGCGCCGCCGACAGTTCCCAATTCGATTTGAACGGTCCGCCGGTGATCGCGTTCGAGTCCGTGTGGCCGTCGACCCGCAGGATCCATGGAATGTCTGGCGGGATCTCGCGCTCGAGATCGAGCAGGGCGGAAGCGAGCGAGTCGAGCGACTGCTTGCCCGCCTGGCTGATTTCGGCCTTGGCGGAATCGAACAGCACCGACGACTCGAACACGAAGCGGTCGCCGACGACGCGGATGTCGGGACGCGAGCCCAGAATCTGACGCAGGCGGCCGAAGAAGTCGGAGCGGTAGCGCGCGAGCTCCTGCACCTTCTGCGCCAGCGCGACATTGAGCCGCTGGCCGAGGTCGGCGATCTTGGCCTGCGCCTCGCGGCCCGAGGATTCGGAGGCTTCGAGCGCCTCCTGGATCGCTGCGAGCTGCTTGCGCAGCGCCGAGATCTGCTGGTTGAGAATGTCGACCTGGGCGAGCGCCTTGGCGGAAATCTGGCGTTGGGAGTCGAGCGCGTTGACGGCGGCGGTCGCCTGACTGCGCTCGACCTCGGCCCCCGCCCCGCCCTCGGCGGCGGCGTCGAGCAGCTTCTGGCGCTCGCCCTGCGACGACTCCAGCGTGGCGGTCAGCGCGGCGATCTTGGTCTGATCCTCGCTCTTCTGCGACCGCTCGAGCGCCAGCAGGCTAGTCAGCTCCTCGATCTGCTGGTTGAGCTTCTGCAGCGCGGTGTCCTTGCTGGTCACTTCGCGCGACAGGAAGAACTGGGAGAGCATGAACACCGACAGCAGGAAAATGATGACCAGCAGCATCGTCGACAACGCGTCGACGAAGCCTGGCCAGTAATTCACGCTTTCGAAGCGGCGCCTGTGCGACAACGCCATGGCTGGTCTCCCGTTTGGCGCAGTCTCAGTGCGTCTCGCGTTCGCTGGTCAAGCGCTTGAGCAGCTTGCGGATGTCGTCCTGCTGCGCGGCCTGCGCGTTGACCCAGTCGCGGATCTGCTGCTGCTCCTGGCGCATGTGGCCGACCAGCGACTGGATGCCTTCGGCGAGGCTCGCCATCGCCGCGGCGCTGCGGCGCTGGTCGTAGACTTCGCCAGCCGCCCGCTCGTAGGGCAGAGCCGCCGCCGGCGGCGGGTTCCGCTCGACATGGGCTGCGAGGAAATCCTCGAGCTCCGTGTAGAAACGATTCTGCGCCTGCCCCGCCTGCAGGTCGAGAAAGCCAAGAATCAGCGAGCCGGAGAGGCCGAACAGCGACGAGGTGAACGACACGCTCATGCCCGCGATCGGCAGCGACAGGCCGGCCTTGAGGTCGTCGAACATCGTCGCCACGTCGCCGCCGGTCTTCATGCTGTCGATGACGCCGCTGATCGAATGGACGGTCTCGAGCAGGCCCCAGAAGGTGCCGAGCAGACCAAGGAAGACCAGCAGGCCGACCAGATAGCGATTGAGCTCTCGCCCCTCGTCGAGCCGGGCGCCGACCGAATCGAGAATCGCGCGCGACGTGGTGGTCGACACGCCCCGCTCGCCCGCCCCGGCGTTGATCAGGGTCGCCATCGGCCCGAGCAAGCGCGGTTCGACGATTCGCGCCCCCGCGACCGACTGGGCCAGCGAATTGACCCAGCGGATTTCGCGGAACAGCCGAAACACCTGGCGGAAGGCGAACAGCGCGCCGATCGCCAGCACGGCGACAATCAGCCCGTTCAGTCCCGGATTGGCCGAGAATGCGAGGAGAATCTGCTTGTAGAGGATGAGAACGACGAACCCGACCAGGATGAGGAACGTCGCCATGCCGACGATGAAGATGCGCGGCGACGTCAGGAGTCGGTGTTCCGATGCGGGCGCCATAGCTTGGACCAGGTGAAAGGCTGAGTTTCGCGGCGCACTCTAGCAGAAATGAGGCGGGCGACGCCAAGCCTGCGCCGCCAAGCCCGTCTTACGCTCGCCGGCGCGGGCCTCAGGCGACCTTCTGCTTCGGCTTCAGCCAGCCGCGATTGACCAGCACTTCGGCGATCTGCACCGCGTTGAGCGCAGCGCCCTTGCGCAGATTGTCGGAGACGCACCAAAGGGCCAGGCCATTCTCGACCGTCGGGTCCTCGCGGATGCGCGAAATGTAGGTCGCGTCCTCGCCCGCCGCCTCATGCGGCGTGATGTAGCCGCCCGGTTCGCGGCGGTCGATCACCAGACAGCCCGGAGCGGCGCTGAGGATCTCGCGCGCCTCGTCGGCGGTGATCGGTCGCTCGAACTCGATGTTGACCGATTCCGAATGGCTGATGAAAACCGGCACGCGCACGCAGGTCGCGATCAGCTTGATCTTGGGATCGAGGATCTTCTTGGTCTCGACCACCATCTTCCACTCTTCCTTGGTCGCACCGTCCTCCATGAAGACGTCGATCTGCGGAATGACGTTGAAGGCGATGCGCTTGGGGAACGTCTTCGTCTCGATCGGGTCGGAGACGAACACCGCGCGCGTTTGCGAGAACAGCTCGTCCATCGCCGCCTTACCGGCGCCCGACACCGACTGATAGGTCGAGACGACGACCCGCTTGATGCGCGCACGGTCGTGCAGCGGCTTCAGCGCGACGACGAGTTGCGCGGTCGAGCAGTTCGGGTTGGCGATGATGTTCTTTTTGCCGTAGCCCTTGGCGGCGTCGGCGTTGACCTCCGGCACGACCAGCGGCACGTCGGGGTCCATGCGCCAGGCCGAGGAATTGTCGATCACGACGCAGCCTTGCGCGCCGATCTTCGGCGACCATTCCTTCGACACCGCGCCGCCGGCCGACATCAGGCAGAGGTCGGTCCCCGAGAAGTCGTAGTTCTCGAGCGCCTTGCACTTGAGAATGCGGTCGCCGAACGAGACCTCCTTGCCGATCGAACGCGTCGACGCCAGCGCGACGACCTCGGAGACGGGAAAGCGGCGCTCGGCGAGAGTCTTGAGCATCTCGCGGCCGACGTTGCCGGTGGCGCCCGCCACCGCGACCTTGAAGCCTTGCATGAGAATCGATCCTTTCGCTCGCGGTTCCCTCCCAATTTCCGCCCCTTGCGGGCGGGCTCCTCGACACCCCGCCGGGGGAGGAGCCGGAACGGAAGGCGCAGTTAACCCTTCACGCCGCCTTTCGTGGCGGAGTGCGATTTGCTCGTCGATTTTGTCGCGCGGAGCGTCATCGCAAGGGTCGGAGCTGCGGCGCGGAGGCGCCGGGACGGCAGGTGGAACCACGGCGCGCCGGCGAAGTCAATGCGGCCAATCAAGCCGTACAGCCGATTGGAGCGGCGGGTCCGCCGCATCCGGTCAGGCCCGCGCCAGCCAGGAACGTCAACAATTGACCTCGGAGGCTCGTTGGGGCCCGCGAGGAGCTGGAAATGGCCAGAAGCGTTATGTCGTCCGCAGCGCGTGGTCGCGTTCAGTTTCAAGATTCAGACGCGGCGTTGCATGCCTGGTTCGAAGCCGATTCCCTGCGACGAGAAACTCTGGCCTTCGCCCCATTCACGACCGGCGGCGACGCCGCCCTTCCGCCGGTCGTCGCCAGGCTCGACGCGGCCGAGATCGCCGCGCTGGTCGCCCAGTGGCGCGCCGTCAGCCCGCCGCTCGACGCCCTTTTCCTTCAAGGCGTCGCCCCCGCCGACGCCCTGCGCCGGTTTGGGCTCACGCACTGGTCGATGAACAACCCGCGCGCGGCGAGCGTCATTCTTGCCGCCGCCGCGGCGATGGCGCCGAACGACGCCGCTCTATGGCTCGACCTCGGCTCGACCCTCAACGCCTGCGGCGAGGCGGCGGATGCGCGGCCGGCGTTCGAGCGCGCGCTGGCGCTCGATTCCGGCCTCGCCCGCGCCTGGCTCGGCCTGGCGCTGGTCGCCAACGCGCTTTCCGACTTCGAGGCCGCCGAGCGCGCCTTCGCCACAGCGCTGGCGCGCGACCCGCAGCTGTCTGAAGCCGCTTTCGGCCTCGGCCTGCTGTGTTTCGAGCAGCGCCGCTATGTCGAGGCGATCGCGCATTGGCGCCGCGCGATCGACGCCGGCAGCCGCAACGCGCTCGTTCACGCCGGACTTGGCCAGGCGCTCTTCTTCACCGGCGACTTTTCCGACGCAGCGCGCGAAATGGCGATCCAGATCAACCTCGGGATCGGCGTCGACCAGAAGCTGACCCGCCGCTACGCGCTTGCGCGCTTCCTCGAAACGATGATCGTCGCCGACTCCGACGCCGCCTTCGCCGCCTATCGCGCCGCCTCGGGAACCGACGCCGAGGACGAGGCGTCGGTTGCGCGCACCGCTTTTGCGCTGCTCAATGCTTACGGCCGTCGCGACGCAGCGATTCGCCTCGGCCGAGCGCGGCTCACGCGTACGAGGGACGATCCGATCCAGCGCTACCTGTTCGACGCTGCGGCCGGCGAGAAGCTCGACCGCGCGCCGCGCGACTATCTGATCGCTCATTTCGACTGCTTCGCCGACACGTTCGACAAGCAGCTGGTCGACGTCCTCGGCTACGACGTGCCGGAGAGACTCGCGCGCCTCGTCGCCGCCGCCGGGCGCGACTTGCCGCGCGCGCTCGACCTCGGCTGCGGCACCGGCTTGGCCGCCCATCACCTCAAGCCTGGACGCGCGCGGCTCGTCGGGGTCGACCTGTCGCCGCGAATGCTCGCCAAGGCGGCGAAGCGGCGCGCCTACGACGCGTTGGTCGAAGCCGACATGATCGCCTTCCTCGCCGAGACGGACGAGCGCTTCGACCTCGTCTTCGTCGCCGACGCGCTGATCTATTTCGGCGCGCTCGACGAATTCTTCGCCGCCGCGGCGCGCGTCATGCCCGAGGGCGCGCTGCTCGCCTTCAACGTCGAGACGATCGACGCCGCGCCGTTCGCGCTGCTGCCGTCGGGTCGCTTCGCCCACGAGATCGTGGCGCTACGCGAAGCGGCGTCGCCGTGGTTCAAGCCCTTGGCGGAACTGGCCTCGGTGTTGCGCTCGGAAGCCGGCGCGCCGGTCGAAGGCATGTTGCTGGCGCTCGAGCGCCGCGCCGCCTGACGCCCCTCAGCGGCGCGCGGCCCACTGCGGTCGTGTCACGGCCATCAGGATCAAGTCGCGCCGTACGCCGTCGGCGCCGAGATAGGCTTCGCGCAAGACGCCGTCGCGGCTGAAGCCGAGTTTTTCGTAGACCCGCTGCGCGCGCGCGTTGTGGGCGAAGCAATCGAGCCACAGACGATGCGCGCCGGCGTGTTCGAAGGCCCAGGCGACCACCAATTCGAGAAAGGCGCCGCCGACGCCTTGATCGGGCCGCGCGACCGCGACCCGCTTGATGTAGCGGTTGCCGTGGGGCTCCCCGAGGTCGCGCAGGATGGCGAAGGCGACGCGTTCGCCTTCCGCCTCGCCGACCAGATAGAGATAGTTGACGTCGACCATCATCGCGCGATGCTCGTCGGCGCTCGAGCGCCCGACCCAACGCTCGAATCCCGGCGCCCGCTCGATCGCCATGACGGCGGGAAGATCGGCGGCGACGGCGGGCCGCATCGTGATCTTGGCGTCCATAGGAGGCAAAAACGGCGGCGATTTTTCCCGGCGAAACGCCATTGCGCGCCGCGGCACGATTGTCTATACCCCGCTGGCTCGCGGCGGCCAGGTCTTTTCCGAGCGGCCCGGCGGAGATGGGCGCTTAGCTCAGCGGTAGAGCACTACCTTGACATGGTAGGGGCCAGAGGTTCGATCCCTCTAGCGCCCACCATCTCCATCGCGGACCGATGAGCCCGCGTCGCCGCTGTTCCCCTGGCGCAACTGCGAGGCCGCATAGGCGACGAACACGCCTACCAGGGCTGCCGCCATCCCAAACCAGGTCAGCGCGTAGGAGAAGTGATTATTGGGAAAGGCGAGGATCGTCTCGCCCCCTTCCGGCAACGCCGCCGGGTCGGGACCGGCGTCGGCGTCGACGAAAAACGGCGCGGTCTGCTCGAGCCCCTCTGCCTTGGCGATTGCCGACACGTCGCGCGTGTACCAAGCCCCCGCCGCAGGATCGTCGGCGGGCGTGAACCAATTGCGGCTCTCGCTGGCGCGCATCAAGCCGACGACGGACGTCTCGCCGCCGCCGAGGCCGTCCTTCGCCGCATCCTTCATTTCGTCCGGGACGAAGCCGCGATCGACCAGCACTGTCGCGCCGTCGGCAAGCTCGAGGGGCGTGATCACCAAATAGCCCGGCCCGCCATAGCGCCCACGCGGCTCGCCGAGGGCGCGAAAGACCAGGACTTGCCGGCCTCCATCGAACACGCCCGTGATCCGGACGCGCCGATATTCGTAGTCGGTCGGGTCGAGGCGCGACCAATCGGCTTCAGGCGGCGCATCGACCGGCGCAGCATGGGCGCGAGTCTCGACCGCCGCGATCAGTCCCTCCTTCCAGGCGAGACGCCGCAACTGCCAGTCGCCGAGGCCGATCAGCAGCGCGACGCCGACCAGCGTCGCGACGCCCGGCGCGATCAATGCGCGAACCTGACGGTTCACGGCTCCTCCAGCCGCCCCGGCGCCGCCCGATTGACGTATTGCGAGGCGATCAGGAAGCCTTTGAACGGCCGCAACAGGCCGATGCAGACGGCGACCGCGAGCGGCGCGAAAATGACGGGATAGATCCACAGCGGCGGTTCGTAGGCGGTTTCGACCGCTAGCGCCGCGCCGAGCACCACGAAGCCGGCGATCAGCGACACGAACACCGCCGGACCGTCGCCGGCGTCGGCGAAGCTCAGATCGAGGCCGCAGACCGAGCACCTCGGCGCCACCGTGACAAAGCCGGCGAACAACCGGCCCCGGCCGCAGCGCGGGCAGCGCCCGGCCAAGCCGGTGGCGAAGGGCGAGAGCGTCGGGCCGCCGCCCGCCTCACCCGCCATGGCGCGCCGCCGCTCCCAACAGGCGGCGCGGCCACGCCGTCATCCCGTCGCTCCTTCGATCGTCGCGCCCCACGAGCCCCACACGTAGATGCAGCAGAACAGGAACAGCCAAACGACGTCGACGAAGTGCCAGTACCACGCGGCGAACTCGAAGCCGAGATGCTGCTCCGGCTTGAACTGGCCGGCTTGCGCGCGCACCAGACAGACGATCAGGAAGATCGTGCCGATGATGACATGGACGCCGTGGAAGCCGGTCGCCATGAAGAAGGTCGCCCCGTAGATCGAGTTCTTGAACGCGAACGGCGCGTGCGCGTATTCCCAGCCCTGCACGCAGGTGAAGCTGAGGCCGAGCAGGATGGTCAGCGTCAGGCCGGCCTTCAGCCCGTCGCGGTCGTTGTGCAGCAGCGCATGGTGCGCCCAGGTGACGGTCGCCCCCGAGGTCAACAGGATCAGCGTGTTCAGCAGCGGTAGGTTGAGCGGGTCGAGAACCTCCGTGCCCTTCGGCGGCCAGACCCCTCCTGTGAAGGCGACGCGGCCATATTCGATCGCCTCGTTGGTGAACAGCGACGCGTCGAAGAAAGCCCAAAACCAGGCGACGAAGAACATCACCTCCGAAGCGATGAACAGGATCATACCGTAGCGCAGGCTGATCTGCACCACGCGCGTGTGGTCTCCGGTCTCAGCCTCGTGGACGACGTCCATCCACCACGACGCCATGACATAGAGGACGCCGGCGATGCCGATGCCGAGCAGCGGCAGGCCGAAGCGCCCGAGCGCCATCTCGTGAGCGTGCATCGACAGGATCAGGCCGAGCGCTGTGAGGAAGGCGAAGCACGACCCGACGAGCGGCCACGGGCTCGGATTGACGAGGTGGTAGTCGTGATGCGGCTTGGCGTGCGCGTCGGCCATTCTGGTCCCCTGCTCGTTCCGGGCGGCGTCGCCGCCGCCCGGGCTCAATTCCGCGGGCGCCGAACGGCGCCAGTCTCTCACAGTTTCTCCGCTCCACCCCCGGACTGCGGCGCCGCGATCGCGGCGTTCCGGTTGCGCCGACCGGCCTCGGATCGGGGTTGCGGCGGAAACCTGGTCATGGCGGCGGCAGCAGCGAATGCGCGCCCATCTTGACGATCGCGACGGCGTAGAACAGCGCGGCGAGAAACGCCACGCTGAGACCGACCGCGAGATTGCGCAGGCGCAGATTGCGCGAGGCCGGATCGGAGCGGGAACTTTCGAGAGGCGCATCCATGGCCATGCCGTCACCCAATCGCGTGAACGACCGCCACCGCGCCGCGCTCGGCGATCAACGTCGCGACGAGCGTGAAGAGATAGACGATCGAGAAGCCGAACATCTGCATCGCCGTCCGGTTGGCGGCGGCGCCGTCACGGACGCGGTAGACCCGCGCCGCCATGACGACCATGGCGATGCCGCCGAACGCCGCCGCGACGGCGTAGAGCGGCCCACCGAGCCCGGTCAGCCACGGCGTAAGGCCGATCGGCGCGAGGATCAAGGAATAGACGAGGATTTCGGTCCGGGTGCGCGCCGCGCCCTTGACGTTGGGCAGCATCGGCACGCCGGCGCGCGCATAGTCTCCGCTCTTGACCAGCGCCAACGCCCAGAAGTGCGGCGGCGTCCAGAAGAAGATCACTGCGAACAGCGACAGGATGCCGATCCCGACGCCGCCGCTCGCCGCCGCGTAGCCGACCACCGGCGGCAGCGCGCCGGCCGCGCCGCCGATGACGATGTTCATCGGCGTGCGCCGCTTCAGCCACATCGTATAGACGACGACATAGAAGAAGATGGTGAAGGCGAGCAGGCCGGCGGCGACGAGGTTGGTCGTCACCGCCAGCGTCACCACGGCGAGCAGCGCCAGCGTCACGCCGAAGGCGCGCGCTTCGCCCGGCGCGACCCGGCCGTCCGGCACCGGACGCAGGCGCGTGCGCGCCATCAGCGCGTCGATGTCGGCGTCCCACCACATGTTGAGCGCGCCCGCCGCGCCGGCGCCGACGGCGATCGCCAGCAAGGCGGCGAAACCGACGATCGGATTCACCGGCGTCGGCGCGCACAACAGGCCAGCGAGCGCGGTCCACATCACCAGCGACATCACGCGCGGCTTGAGCAGCGCGAAATAGTCGCCGGGCGTTGCGTCGCCGATGATCGACGGCGATGCGAAAGAAGCGCCGTTCTGGGTCGTCACGCTCATGGAAGCCCCGTCACGATCTGCGTCCGCTTCGCGTCGTCAGTGCTCATAGCCGACGATGCGCGGCAGCGTCTCGTATTGATGGAACGGCGGCGGCGAGGGCAGCGTCCACTCCAGCGTGGTCGCGCCCACGCCCCACGGATTGTCGCCGGCGACGCGTTTGCGCGCGAAGGCCTCGTAGACCGTGTAGAGGAACACCAGCGTCGCGACGCCGGCGATATAGGCGCCGATCGACGAGACGAAGTTCCACTGCCAGTAGGCGTCGGGGTAGTCGATGTAGCGGCGCGGCATGCCCGCCAAGCCGAGGAAGTGCTGGGGGAAAAAGGTGACGTTGATGCCGACGAACAGCAGCCAGAAGTGCAGCTTGGCCAGCCGCTCGTCGTACATGTAGCCGGTCATCTTGGGGAACCAGTAGTAGAACCCGGCAAAGATCGAGAAAACCGCGCCGAGCGACATCGTGTAGTGAAAATGGGCGACGACATAGTAGGTCTCGTGCAACGCGCGATCGACGCCCGCGTTGGCGAGCACCACGCCGGTGACGCCGCCGACGGTGAAGACGAAGATGAAGCCGATCGCCCAGAGCATCGGCGCGCGCATCGAGATCGAGCCGCCCCACATCGTCGCGATCCACGAGAAGATCTTCACGCCGGTCGGCACCGCGATCACCATCGTCGCGAAGACGAAGTAGCGCTGGGTGTTGAGCGACAGGCCGACCGTGAACATGTGGTGCGCCCACACGACGAAGCCGACTGCGCCGATCGCCACCATCGCGTAGACCATGCCGAGATAGCCGAACACCGGCTTCCTCGAGAAGGTCGAGACGATCTGGCTGACGATGCCGAAACCCGGCAGAATGAGGATGTAGACCTCGGGGTGGCCGAAGAACCAGAACAGGTGCTGGAACAGCAGCGGGTCGCCGCCGCCGGCCGGGTCGAAGAAGGTCGTGCCGAAGTTGCGGTCGGTGAGCAGCATGGTGAGCGCGCCGGCGAGCACCGGCAGCGCCAGCACCAGCAGGAATGCGGTCACCAGCACCGACCAGGCGAATAGCGGCATGCGATGCATCGTCATGCCGGGCGCGCGCATATTGAAGATGGTGGTGATGAAGTTGATCGCGCCGAGGATCGAGGACGCGCCGGCGATGTGCAGCGAAAGAATGATGAAGTCCATCGCCGGGCCCGGCGTGCCGACCTTCGAGGAGAAAGGCGGATAGAGCACCCAGCCGCCGGCGAAGCCGTGCATGTCGGGCGCGCCTTCGACGAACATCGACAGGATCAGCAACAGAAACGAGGCCGGCAGCAGCCAGAACGAGATGTTGTTCATGCGCGGGAACGCCATGTCCGGCGCGCCGATGAGCAGCGGTACGAACCAGTTGCCGAACCCGCCGATCAGCGCCGGCATCACCATGAAGAAGATCATGATGACGCCGTGGGCGGTGATGAAGACGTTGTACATGTTCTTGGCGGCGTCGATCGATCCGTCGCCGGCGAGAATCGCCGAGATCGTGGGAAAGATCTGGATGCCGGGGTACATCAACTCGAGACGCATCATCGCCGACAGCGAATAGCCGATCAGGCCCGCGATCACCGCGAAGATCAGATAGAGCGTGCCGATGTCCTTGTGGTTGGTCGAGAACAGATAGCGCCGCCAACCGGTCGGGTGGGCGTGGTCGTCGTGATGCGCAACTGCGTCGGTCGCCATGAATGTGTTCCCTCGGGAATTGTCGGTCGTCGCGGGCCTCTCGATCGGATCAGTCGGCCGGCTTTATTGGCGCGTCGCCTCGTCGGCGGAGGCCGCAAGGCGAACGGCGCTCGGGGCGGCGGCGAACTTCTTCTTCGCGTCGGTGAGCCAGGCCTCGTACTTGTCCTGGCTGACGACGCGGAAGGCGATCGGCATGAAGGCGTGATCCTGGCCGCACAGCTTGGAGCACTGCCCGTAGTAGATCCCTTCGCGATCGGCCTTGAACCACGTCTCGTTGAGCCGGCCCGGCACGGCGTCGACGCGCACCCCGAACGACTGGACGACGAAGGAGTGGATGACGTCGATCGAGGTGATCTCGAGCCGCACCACCTTGTTGATCGGCACCACCGCCTCGTTGTCGACCGAAAGCAGACGGATGTCGCCGTTCTCCGGCTTGAGGTCCTTGTCGTCCTTGATGAACGAATCGAAGGCGAAATTGCCCTCGTCCTTGGGATAGCCGTAATTCCAGTGCCATTGCGACGCCGTCACCTTCACCGTCACGTCCGGCGGCGGCAGCGTCAGCTGCATGGTCAGCAGCCGGAACGAGGGCACCGCGATGAACAGCAGAACGATCACGGGCAGGATTGTCCAGGCGACCTCGAGCGCGGCGTTATGGGTGGTGCGCGACGGTGTCGGATTGACCTTCTCGTGAAAGCGCCAGACGACGTAGACGAGCAGCGCCAGCACGAACAGCGAGATCGCGACGGTCACCGGCACCAGGATGTCGTTGTGAAACCATTGCAGGTAGCGGGCGAGGTCGGTGACCGGCGCCTGGAAACCGATCTGACCCGGCTCGGCGTGGCCGTAGGGTTCGTCGCCCCAGGCGGCGGCTGCGGACAACGCGCTCGCCGCGGCGCTTGCCGCCCAAATCGCGATCCGACGCTGCGCGAACCGTCCGCCTTGCTTCATGTCCTGCCCCGTTCCCCATCGTTTTCGGCCCGCCGGCGGCGCCGCAACGCCCGCCGCGCTGCGCGCGCAATGCGACGATGCGCCGCGGCCAATGTGGCATCATACCGCATTCTCACGGATTGCAAATCCCAAAGACGGCCGATGGAGAGCGCGCAGCCGCGCCCCGCCGCGGCGGGGCGCGCGCCTTGACAGCGCGGCGACTTTTGATAGGGCAAGGCCTTTCGACGGCGAGCGGACAGCGTCATTCATGGCTTCGGAGTTTGCCGGCGGCGGGACCGAATCACGATCAGCTGATTGGCCGGCGCGCGTCGCCCTCGCCGGCCTGTGCGCTTTGACGCTGGCGCTCGCGAGCGCGGGGACCGCTCGAGCGGCGACCGGCGCCGCATCCAGCGCGTGGGAGACGCGCTGCGAGACGCCGCCCGGCGCCGCCGACGAGCAATGCGCGATCATCCAGAGCGTGGTCGACGACCAGCGGCCCAACATCACGCTGGTGATCATCGCGCTCAAGACCGCCGACCATAAGAGCCGGCTCCTGCGCGTCATTGCCCCGCTCGGCGTGCTGCTGCCGACCGGCCTCGATCTCAAGCTCGACTCGGAAGACATCGGCCGGATGAGCTTCGTGCGCTGCCTTCCCAACGGTTGCGTCGCCGAGACCCTGATCGACGACAAGCTGCTGCAGCGGCTGGAGAACGCGCAGGCGATGACGCTGGTGCTGTTCCAGACCCCCGAGGAGGGTATCGGCGTGCCGGCGCCCATGGCGGGATTCAAGGACGCATTTGAAAAACTGCCTTAAGGTCGGGCTGCCGGCCGTGACGCGGTCCCGGTAAAAACGAGTTTCGGCGAATCGGAGCGAGTTCGATGAAGTCCATAGCCCTTCCCCGCGCCATGTCCGTGGCCTTGGGGCTTTCCGTCGCCGGATTGCTCGGCGGCTGCAGCACGCTCGACAGCATCATGCCTGGAGCCCATTCGGTGAGGAACACCGTGCCGGAGAGCAGCGCGAAGACGCCCGATTCGGAGAAAGTCGTGGCCCTGCCGCTCTCGGCGGAGGAACTCCAGTGTCCCCCGGTCGAGATCGACGAGGGCGGCGCGGCGGCGCGAGTCGGCGGGCCCGAGAACGCCTCGGTGCGCTACCAGTTCGCGATCGCCAACACCGCGCGCGAATGCGCGCCGGTGTCGACCAATCAGTTCTCCCTCAAGGTCGGCGTCTCCGGCCGCCTGCTGATCGGCCCGGCCGGCAAGCCGGGGACCTACAGCGCCCCGCTGCGCGTCACCGTGCACGACGAGAACACCAAGAAGGACGCATTCACCAAGGTCTACAAGGTCGAGGCGACGGTGCCCGACAACGGCGACGCGCCGTTCAATCTCGTCACCGAACCGATCGTCCTGCCGATGACCCGCACCGAACTCGCCGACGACTACACGCTGACCGTCGGCTTCGACAACGGCAAGGCGGCCACCCCGGAGGCCAAGACGAGGAAGGCGCCGAAGACGCCAAAACCGCACAAGCCGCAGCCGACAAAGACCCCCGCCGCCGATTGACAAAGCGCGGCGCATCGGGCTTCCTGCCGCGGTCAGTCGAAGACACCCAGCGGAAGAGTCCGGAGGGATCCGCCTCCGGCGCCGAAGGCGCAACCGCCCCGGAAACGCTCAGGCCAATGGACCGTTGGGTGATGACGCTCTGGAAAGCGGCAGGCGCCGATTGTGCGTCCGCCCACCGACGGGGGTAACCGCCGCGCTGTGGCGGGAAATCTCTCAGGTCTCGAGACAGAGGGGGCGCCGCGGGATCGTTGCGCCTTGTGCGCCGCGTCGCGGCCGCGTTCGATGACGACCGGGGTGATTCCATGGCGGATTCCGCGACGCTCAAGACGCCGCTGCATGCGTTGCATGTCGAGCTCGGCGCCCGCATGGGCCCGTTCGCCGGCTACGACATGCCGATCCAGTACGCCTCAGGCATCCTTGCCGAGCATCTGCATGCGCGATCGCACGCCGGCCTTTTCGACGTCTCGCATATGGGCCAGGCCGAGCTCGTCGGGCCGGACCATGCCGCCGTCGCTGCGGCGCTCGAGCGCCTCTGCCCGGCCGACTTTCTCGCCCTTGCTCCGGGCCGCCAGCGCTACAGCCAATTGCTCAACGCCGAGGGCGGAATCATCGACGACCTGATGGTTTCGCGGCCGCCCGGCGCCGACGGCAAGCTCAACCTGGTCGTCAACGCCGCGCGCAAAGCCGTTGATTTTGAAGTGCTCGAAGCGAACCTGCCATCCTCGGTGCGGCTGAATAGGCTCGACCGCCTGGCGCTCGTCGCGCTGCAGGGCCCCGCGGCGGTCCACGTGCTCCAACGGCTCGCCCCGGCAAGCGGCGTTTCGGCGATGTCGTTCATGGCGGCGCGGCCGGTTCAGCTCGGCCGATTCGCCGCCTTCGTCTCGCGCTCCGGCTACACCGGCGAAGACGGCTTCGAGATTGCGCTGCCGGCCGACGAGGTCGACGCGTTCGCTCGGCGATTGCTCGCCGACCCCGAGGTCGCGCCGATCGGCCTCGGCGCGCGCGATTCGCTCAGGCTCGAGGCGGGCCTTTGCCTCTATGGCCACGAGCTCGACGAGACGATCGACCCGATCGAAGCCGATCTCGCCTGGTCGATCCAGAAGCGGCGGCGCGTCGAAGGCGGTTTTCCCGGCGCGGCGCGCATCCAGGCGGCGCTCGCCTCCGGTCCGGCGCGGCGGCGGGTCGGCATCCGGCCGGACGGGCGCGCTCCCGCCCGCGACGGCGCCGAGATCTTCGACGCCGCCGGCGCGCCGGTCGGCGTCGTCACCTCGGGCGGATTCGGCCCGAGCGTCGGCCAGCCGATCGCCATGGGCTATGTCGCAAGCCCCGCCGCCGCGCTCGGAACCGCGCTCTCCTTGATGGTGCGCGGCAGATCGCTCGCGGCCAAGGTTTCGCCCCTGCCCTTCCACCCCCACGCCTATCACCGCGGTTGACCATCCGTCCGCCTTTAAAGAGGAACGCGCGCATGACCGAGACCCGCTACACCAAAGACCATGAATACGCGCGCGTCGAAGGCGACGTCGCGGTCGTCGGCATTTCGGATCACGCGCAGCAGCAGCTCGGCGACGTCGTGTTCGTCGAGTTGCCGGCTGTGGGCGTCAAGCTCGCCAAGGGCGACGGCGCGGCGGTGGTCGAGAGCGTCAAGGCGGCGAGCGACGTGTTCGCACCGGTGTCGGGCGAAGTGATCGAAGTCAACGGCGCCGTCGACGCCCAGCCGGGCCTGATCAACGAGGACGCGATGGGCCGCGGCTGGCTGCTCAAGATCAAACTCGCCGACGCGGGCGAGCTCGCCTCGCTGATGAGCGAGGCCGACTACGCCGCCTTCCTCAAGACCCTGGCCTGAGTTCCGATGCGCTACCTGCCGCTCGACGCCGCCGATCGCGCCCAGATGCTGGCGCGCGTCGGCGCGCCCGACATCGACGCCCTGTTCGCCGACATCCCCGCCGCCAAGCGGCTGAACCGGCCGCTCGACCTGCCGGGCGGCATGAGCGAGATTGAAGTCGAGCGCCGGCTCACGCGCATGGCGGCGCGCAATGTCGCGGCCGGCTCGGTTCCGTTCTTCCTCGGCGCCGGCGCCTATCGCCATCATGTCCCGGCGACGGTCGACCACCTGATCCAGCGCTCGGAATTCCTGACCAGCTATACGCCCTATCAGCCGGAGATCGCCCAGGGCACGCTGCAGGTCCTGTTCGAGTTCCAGACCCAGGTCGCAGCGTTGACCGGCATGGAGGTCGCCAACGCCTCGATGTACGACGGGTCGACCGCCTGCGCCGAGGCGATCCTGATGGCGCATCGGCTGACGCGGCGGCGCAAGGCGGTCCTGTCGGGCGGCCTTCATCCGCAATATTCCGACGTCGCCGCAACGCTCGGCGGGATGGCGGACGAAGAGATCGTCCGCCTGCCGCTCGATCCGCACGCCAGCGAAGACATCGCCGCAGCGATCGACGACGAGACGAGCTGCGTCGTCGTCCAGTCGCCCGACTTCTTTGGAAACCTACGCGACCTCGAGCCGATCGCCGCCGCCGCGCATGCGAAAGGCGCGCTGCTGGTCGCGGTGTTCACCGAGGCGGTTTCACTTGGCGCGGTGCGCTCGCCAGGCGAAATGGCCGCCGACATCGCCGTCGGCGAGGGCCAGTCGATCGGCAACGCCTTGAATTTCGGCGGCCCCTACGTCGGCCTGTTCGCCACCCGGCTGAAGAACGTGCGGCAGGCGCCGGGGCGTCTCGCCGGCGAGACGGTCGACGCAGACGGACGTCGTAGCTTCGTGTTGACTCTATCGACCCGCGAACAGCACATCCGTCGCGAGAAGGCGACCAGCAACATCTGCACCAACTCCGGCCTGTGCGCGCTCGCCTTCTCGATCCATCTGACGCTGCTCGGCGAAGCGGGCCTGCGCCGCCTCGCCGCGCTGAACCACGCCGCCGCGGTCGACCTCGCCGGGCGGTTCGGCGCCATACCCGGCGTCGACGTGCTCACCGAGGCCTTCTTCAACGAGTTCACCATCCGCACGCCGCGCCCGGCGGCGGCGCTGATCGACGAACTTGCCGCGCGCGGCATCGTCGGCGGCTTGCCGGTTTCGCGGCTCGCGCCGAACGCCGGGCTCGACGACCTGATCGTCGTCGCCGCCACCGAAACCTCGACGCCTGACGATCGCCGGAGTTACGCCGAGACGCTCGCGCAATTGCTGCAGACTGGGGGCAAGCGATGAACAACCAGGGCCGCCCCACCCGCCCGAGCGGCGGCGAGACGACGCGCCGCGGCACGTTCACCGGCAATCGCGCGCTCGACATGGAAGAGGCGCTGATCTTCGAGACCGGCCGCCTCGACGCGACCGGCGTCGATCTCGAAGCGCCGGCGCCGTTCGCCTCGAAGCTCGGGGCGCATGCGCGCAGCGCGGCGATCGGCCTGCCGGGCCTGACCGAGCCCGAAGCGGTGCGCCATTACGTGCGCTTGTCGCGCAACAATTACGCGATCGACGCCGGGCTCTATCCGCTCGGTTCGTGCACGATGAAGCACAATCCGCGGCTCAACGAGAAGATGGCGCGCCTGCCGGGCTTCGCCGATCTCCATCCGCTGCAGCCGATCTCGACCGTGCAGGGCGCGCTCGAGCTGATCGACGCGCTGGCCCAGGCGCTGCTCACGCTGACTGGCATGAGCGCGGTGGCGATGTCGCCGAAGGCGGGCGCGCACGGCGAGCTCTGCGGCATGATGACGATCAAGGCGGCGCTTGCGGCGCGCGGCGAGGACAAGACGCGCACCGTCGTCCTCGTTCCCGATTCCGCCCACGGCACCAATCCCGCCACCGCGGCGCTGATCGGCCTGTCGGTGCGCGCTGTGCCGGCCGAGGCCGACGGCGTCGTCAGCGCCGAAGCGGTCGAGGCGGCGCTCGCGCCCGACGTTGCCGCGATCATGCTGACCAACCCCAACACCTGCGGCCTGTTCGAGCGCAATATCGTGGAAATCGCCGACGCCGTGCACGCGGCGGGCGCCTATTTCTACTGCGACGGAGCCAACTTCAACGCGGTGATGGGCAAGACGCGGCCGGGCGACCTCGGCGTCGACGCGATGCACATCAACCTGCACAAGACCTTCTCGACGCCGCACGGCGGCGGCGGCCCGGGCGCCGGGCCGGTGGTCCTGTCGGCGCGGCTCGCGCCGTTCGCGCCGGCGCCGTCGATCGTCGGGACGGGAGACGCGCTGTCGCTCGCCGAGCACCACGAGGGCCGTCAAGCGTTCGGCCGCATGAGCGCCTTCCACGGCCAGATGGGCATGTTCGTGCGCGCGCTCGCCTATATCCTGTCGCACGGCGGCGACGGGCTGAGGCAGGCTTCGGAAGACGCCGTGCTCTCCGCCAATTACGTCCGCGCTTCGCTCATCGACCTGATGTCGGCGCCCTTCGGCGACCGCCCGTGCATGCACGAAGCCCTGTTCGACGACCGCTGGCTGAAGGACACCGGGCTGACGACGCTCGACTTCGCCAAGGCGATGATCGACGAGGGCTATCACCCGATGACGGTGTATTTTCCGCTGGTCGTGCATGGCGCGATGCTGATCGAGCCGACCGAGTCGGAATCGAAGGCGAGCCTCGACCTGTTCATTATGACCTTGCGCGATCTGGCGATGGGCGCGCTCGGCGGCGAGCGCGAACGCTTCGTCGCCGCGCCCGTCCATGCGCCGCGGCGACGGCTCGACGAGACGCGGGCGGCGCGCCAGCCGACGCTGCGCTGGGCGAAGCCGACGCCGGCTTAAGGGGCGCGGCGACGGGCCGCTTGGCGCCGCGTGCGCAAGACCGCATACTGACGCGGAGCAGCATTTGAAACGGCGGAAAGGACTAAGCGATGGTCGGCAGCTTCACGCGAGCGCGCGCGGCGTGGGTCGCCTGCGCGCTGGTCGCGTTTGCCGCCGCCGCTGAGGCCCAGCAGACGCCCACGCCGTCGCCGCCGGCCGTCGCCGCGCCCGTGGCCTCGCCGTCCACCGCCTCGCCAACGCCGAGCGCGGCCGCAACCCTGCCCGCCGCCACGCCGGTCCCCGCCCCCTCGTCCAGCGCGCCGCAGCCAGCCGCGCCCCCTTCCCCCGCGCCAACTCCAGACGCCGCCTCCGGCAACAGCGACTCGACGGGCGAGACCGTCGACTTGAAGGCGCGTCCGGCCGCCTATATCGAGGGCAAAGCCGGGCGCGACGAAGTCTATTCAGCCATTCTCGACGCCATCGCCACGGTGCGGGCGGAAATCGCCAAGGCGGGGCTTAAGCCGGTCGACCACCCGCTCGCCGTCTTCCTCGAAGCCGACGATTCGGGCTTCACGTTCCGCGCCGAGGAGCCGATCGCGGCCGCGCCCGAGGGCAAGACCCAGCTCTCCGACACGGTCAAACTCGGCGAAACGCCGGTCGGCAAGGCGATGCGATTCGAGCATCGCGGCGCCTACGACGACATCGACGGCACCTACGAGGCGATCACCGCCTATCTCGACGAAAAGGGCGTCGACGCCCAGGACGTTTTCGTCGAGGAATACCTCAACGACGTGAAATCTCCCGAAGACCCCAATCTGCAGGTCGACATCTACGTGCTGCTGAAATGACGATATCCGCTGCGGTCCTGTTCGACCTCGACGGCACGCTGACCGATTCTGCGGCCGGAATTCAGCGTTCCACCCGCGAAGCCTTGCGACGGCTGAACGTCGAGGACGGCGGCGACCGGCCAATCCCGGCCGAGTCCGAACTCGGTTGGATCGTCGGGCCGCCGCTGCGCGAGAGCTTCGCCAAGCTCGGCGGCGAGGACAGCGCCGACCGGATGCTCGAGTTCTATCGCCAACGCTACGACGCGATCGGCATATTCGAGAACAAGGTCTACGACGGAATCGCCGAAGCGCTCGGAACGCTGCGCGCACGCGGCGACCGCCTGTTCGTCGCCACTTCGAAACGCCAAGTCGACGCCGTCCGGGTCGTCGCGCATTTCGGGCTCGCCGGCTATTTCGACGGGATCTACGGCGCGCAATCGGACGGCCGGCGCGCCGCCAAGGACCTGGTGCTCGCCGCGGCGATCGCCGGCGCCGGGCTCGAAAGCGCCGCGCGCGTCGTCATGATCGGCGACCGCCGTTACGACGCGCTCGGCGCGAGGGCGGTCGGCGTGCCGGCGATCGGCGCCTTGTGGGGCTACGGCGATCGCGCCGAACTCGCGGAAGCCGGCGCCGATCCGATCATCGAATCGCCGAGCCAGATTCCCGACGCGGTGGACGCAGCGCTCGCGCGAGTCGCATAGCGCGCCGAATCCCCCTCACCCTGCTCCTCTCTCGCTCACCCTGAACCTCCCAAGCGCGCGGGAGAAAGCAGCCGCGAGGCGGCCGGAAAAGGAACTTTACTGATGCCCCACCACCTCCTTCGGGTGGTAGGGCTCCTCGAGCCTGGCGATCGTGCGCACGTCGAGCTTCAGCGACAACGCGGCGACCGCGTCGGCGAGATGGTGCGGCTTCGAGGCGCCGACGATCGGCGCGGTTATGTATGGCTTCGAAAGCACCCACGCCAAGGCGACAACCGCCGGCTTGACCCCGTATTTGTCGGCCGCTTCGCCGACGCGGCGACGGATCGCTTCGTCCTGCCGCGAGCCGAGCTGGAGCGCGCGCGGATAGGCGTCGGTGCGGCCGCGCACGGTCGTTGCGCCCTCGCCGAGCGCGACCGCGCCCTCGCGCGCCAGATAGCCGCGCGCCAGCGGCGACCACGGTATGACGGCGATTCCCTGATCGACGCAGAACTTCATCATCTCGCGCTCTTCCTCGCGATAGACGAGGTTGTAGAAGTTCTGCATCGAAACGAATTCGGCGAAGCCGCGCTCGCGCGCGACCGAGATCATCCGCGCGAACTGCCACGTCCACATCGACGAAGCGCCGACATAGAGCGCCTTGCCGGCGCGCACGACGTCATTCAGCGCCTCGACCGTCTCCTCGATCGGCGTCTCGGGGTCGAAGCGATGGATCTGGTAAAGGTCGACGTAATCCATGCCGAGCCGCTTCAGCGACGCGTCGATCGCCTCGACAATATGCTTGCGCGACAGGCCGCGCGCGTTCGGCCCCGGCCCCATCGGGTTGAACACCTTGGTGGCGACGACGACTTCGTCGCGCTTGGCGTATTCCTTCAGCGCGCGGCCGAGGACCTCCTCGCTCGCGCCGACCGAATACATGTCGGCGGTGTCGAAAAAATTGATCCCACGCTCGAGCGCCTCGCGAATGAACGGCCTGGACGCTTCCTCGTCGAGCACCCAGTCGCGCCATTGGGTCGAGCCATAGGTCATGCAGCCCAGACACAGCCGCGAGACCTTCATGCCCGTCTTGCCGAACCGCGCCATTTCCATCGTCGAACTCTCCCTGCGCCCGTCGCCGAGAATATAGACCCCGTCGCCGGGCCATGCCACAAAAGTGGCGCAGCGAGAGAGGCGGACGTGATCACAAACCGCGGAGGCGAAGGGCGGAAAGATCGCCGCTGGGATTTCTGGATCGACCGCGGCGGTACGTTCACCGACGTGATCGGTCGCGACCCGCGCGGCCGGCTGCATGTCCGCAAGCTGCTTTCCGAGAGCCCCGCCTACGACGACGCCGCGGTGCAGGCGATCCGCGATCTGATCGACCTGCAGCCCGGCCAGCCGATCCCCTCCGGCGTGATCGGCGCCGTCAAGATGGGCACTACCGTCGCCACAAACGCTCTGCTCGAGCGGCGCGGCGAACGTACGCTGCTGGCGACGACCAAGGGTTTCCGCGACGCGCTGGAGATCGGCCACCAGGCGCGGCCCGACATCTTCGCGCGCAATATCGTCAAGCCGGAGCAGCTCTACGCCGACGTGATCGAGATCGACGAGCGCGTCCTCGCCGATGGAACGGTCGAGACGGCGCCCGATCCCGACGCGGCGCGCGCCGCGCTGGCGCGCGCCAAGGACGCCGGCTTCGCGGCGGTCGCGATCGTCTTCGTCCACGGCTACCGCTATCCGGAACACGAACGGCAGGTCGCGGCGATCGCGCGTGCGCTGGGTTTCGCGCAAGTCTCGGTCAGTCATGAATGCTCGCCGCTGATCAAGCTGGTCGGCCGCGGCGACACCACTGTCGTCGACGCCTATCTGTCGCCGATCCTCGCGCGCTACGTCCGGCGCGTCGCGGCGGCGCTCGACTCCGAACGCACCGGAGCGCGCGTCATGTTCATGATGTCGTCGGGCGGCCTCACTGCCGCCGAACTGTTCGCCGGCAAGGACGCGATCCTCTCCGGCCCGGCGGGCGGCGTGGTGGCGATGGCGCGGACGGCGGCGAGCGCCGGCTTCGCCAAGGCGATCGGCTTCGACATGGGCGGCACCTCGACCGACGTCGCCCATTTCGACGGAAGCTACGAACGCACGTTCGAGACCGAGGTCGCCGGCGTGCGCATGCGCGCGCCGATGATGAAGATCCACACCGTCGCCGCCGGTGGTGGCTCGATCCTGCGATTCGACGGCGCGCGCCTGCGCGTCGGGCCCGAATCGGCGGGCGCCGATCCCGGCCCGAAGTGCTACCGCCGCGGCGGCCCGCTCGCCGTCACCGACGCCAATCTGATCGTCGGCAAACTGTCGCCGGCGTTCTTTCCGAGAATCTTCGGCCCCGATCGCGACCAGCCGCTCGACGCCAAAGCGGCCCATGCGGCGTTCGCCGAGCTGGCGGCCGAGATCGGCGACGGGCGCGGGCCCGAGGCCGTCGCCGACGGCTTCATCGCCATCGCGGTCGCCAAGATGGCGGAGGCGATCAAGACAATCTCGGTCGCGCGCGGCTACGACGTCACCCGCTACGCCCTCAACTGCTTCGGCGGCGCCGGCGGCCAACACGCCTGCGACGTCGCCGACGCGCTGGCGATCGAGACGGTGCTGATCCATCCGCTGTCGTCGCTGCTCTCGGCCTACGGCATGGGCCTCGCCGACGTTGGGGCGCATCGCAGCCAGGGCGTCGAGGAGCCGCTCAGCGACGAAGCGCTCGCCCGACTCGCACCGCTGGTCGCGCGACTCGGCGACGAAGCGGCGCGCGAGGTCGAGGGCCAAGGCGTCGAGGCGGCGGCGATCCGTCGTCGCGCCGCCGCGCATGTGCGCTACGCCGGCTCCGACACTTCGCTGGAGGTCGCGCTCGCCCCGGCCGGCGCGGCCGCGATGCGCCGCGCATTCGAGCGCGCGCACAGGGCGCGCTTCGGCTTCGTCGACCGCGCCAAGCCGCTGACGATCGAGGCAGTCGCGGTCGAGGCGATCGGCGGCGCGGCGCGCTTCGCCGAGCGCGCCGGCGCGATCGATCCGGAGGCGCCGCGGCCGCTCGCGGCCGCCCAGACGCGGTTCTTCTCGCATGGGGCGTGGCGCGAAGCGGGCGTGTTCCAGCGCGAAGCGCTCGCGCTCGGCGCGCGGATCGCCGGCCCGGCGCTGATCATCGAGCCGCACCAGACGATCGTCGTCGAGGACGGCTGGGGCGCCGAGATCACTGCGAAGAACCATGTCGTCCTGCGACGGCTCCGGCCAGCGGCGCGGCGCGCGGCGATCGGCGCAAACGTCGATCCGGTCATGCTCGAGATCTTCAACAATCTCTTCATGTCGATCGCCGAGCAGATGGGCGTGACGCTGCAGAACACCGCCTATTCGGTCAACATCAAGGAGCGGCTCGACTTCTCCTGCGCATTGTTCGATGCGGAGGGACGGCTGGTCGCCAATGCGCCGCACATGCCGGTGCATCTCGGCTCGATGGACCGCTCGGTCGAGACGGTCATCCGCCTCAACGCGGGAAAGATCCGCGTCGGCGACGTGTTTGCGCTCAACGCGCCCTATAATGGCGGCACGCACCTGCCCGACATCACGGTCTGCACGCCGGTGTTCGACCTCTCGGGCAAGACGATCCTGTTCTGGGTCGCCTCGCGCGGCCATCACGCCGACATTGGCGGGATCGCGCCCGGCTCGATGAGCCCGCGCGCGACGACGATCGAGGAGGAAGGCGTCTATATCGACAATTTCCGGTTGGTCGAGCGCGGAAAATTCCGCGACAAGGCGCTCGCCGACCTGTTGACGAGCGGCGCCTACCCGGCGCGCAATCCCGTTCAGAACGTCAACGACCTGAAAGCGCAGATCGCCGCCAACGAGAAGGGCGCGCGCGAATTGCGCCGCATGGTCGAAGCGTTCTCGCTCGAGACCGTCGTCGCCTATATGGGCCACGTTCAGGACAACGCCGCCGAGAGCGTGCGGCGCGTCATCGACCGCCTCAAGGACAGCGAATTCGCGGTCGAGACCGACCAGGGCGCCGTCATCAAGGTGAAGATCACGGTCGATCGCGCCGCGCGCGAGGCGACGGTCGATTTCACTGGAACCTCACCGCAGCAACCGAACAATTTCAATGCGCCCGAGCCGGTCGCGCGCGCGGCCGTGCTCTATGTCTTCCGCGTCATGGTCGACGACGACATCCCGATGAACGCCGGCTGCCTGAGGCCGATCCGCATCGTCATCCCCGAGGGTTCGATGCTGTCGCCGCGCTATCCCGCGGCGGTGGTCGCCGGCAACGTCGAGACCAGCCAGGCGGTCGTCGACTGCCTGTTCGGCGCCCTCGGCGCGCTCGGTTCGGCGCAGGGGACGATGAACAACCTCACCTTCGGCGACGCGCGCTACCAGTATTACGAGACGATCTGCTCCGGCGCGCCGGCCGGGCCCGGTTTCGACGGCGCGGCTGCGGTGCATACGCACATGACCAACTCGCGCCTCACCGACCCCGAGGTGCTGGAGTCGCGATTTCCCGTCGTGCTCGAGGATTTCCACATCCGCCGCGGCTCAGGCGGCAAGGGCCGCTGGAGCGCCGGCGACGGCACGCTGAGGCGCATCCGCTTTCGTGAGCCCATGGCGCTCGCGCTGCTCTCCGGCCGGCGCGAAGTCCACAGCTTCGGCGTCGAGGGCGGCGAACCGGGCTCGCTCGGCGTCAACCGCGTCCGCCGCCGCGACGGACGGTTTGAAACCCTGCACGGCTGCGCGCAGACCGCGCTGGAGGCGGGCGAAGCGATCGAGATCGTCACCCCGACCGGCGGAGGTTGGGGGAAGCGCGAATGACGCGCACGGCTGTCGCGGATCCGAAAGGTCGGCTAAACCGCATCGATCGCCGCCATGAGAGCCACGCAATGCAATTCGGCGTCTACACCTTCGTCGAGACCGAACGCGATCCGAAAACCGGGCGGCCGATCCATGTCGACCGCTCCCTCGCCGAAACGATGGAAGAGATCGAACTCGCCGACCGCGTCGGCCTCGACGTCTTCGCGCTCGGCGAGCACCACCGCCCCGACTACGCGGTGTCGGCGCCGGCCGTCGCGCTCGCCTACGCCGCGGCGCGCACCGAGACGATCCGCCTGTCGAGCGCAGTGACGGTGCTGAGCTCCGACGATCCGGTGCGCGTCTACCAGCAGTTCGCCACGCTCGACCTCCTCTCCGGCGGCCGCGCCGAGATCATGGCCGGGCGCGGCTCGTTCATCGAGTCGTTCCCGCTGTTCGGCTACAACCTCGACGAATACGACGACCTGTTCGCCGAGAAGCTCGACCTGCTGCTGAAAGTGCGCGCCTCCGAGCGCATCGAGTGGAGCGGGCGGCTCAGGCCGCCGATCGACAATCTCGGCGTCTATCCGCGCGCTTTGCAGGATCCGCTGCCGGTGTGGATCGCGGTCGGCGGCACGCCGCAGTCGGTGGCGCGCGCCGGCATGCTCGGCCTGCCGCTCGCGCTGGCGATCATCGGCGGCGAGCCGGCGCGCTTTGCGCCAATCGCCAATCTCTATCGCGAGGCTGCGCGTCGCGCCGGCCACGATCCCGCGAGCCTCGCGCTCGGGATCAACGGCCACGGCTTCCTCGCCGACACCGCCAGGGAGGCGGCCGCGGCTTTCTTCGAGCCTTACGCCGAGACGATGTCGCGCATCGGGCGCGAACGCGGCTGGCCGGGGCTGACGCGCGACCAGTTCGAGGCGGGGCGCGCGCCGCGCGGCCATCTCACAGTCGGGACGCCGGCCGAGGCGATCGCCAAGATCCTCGCCCAGCACGAAATCTTCGGCCACCAGCGCTATCTGATGCAGATGCGCGTCGGGTTGATGCCGCACAAGGCGATCATGCGGTCGATCGAGCTGTTGGGGACGGTGGTCGCACCGGCGGTCAAGCAGGCGTTGGCCGACAAGGCGAAGGCGAAAGCCTGAGGTTCAGGCGCGGCGGAACTGCTCGTGCGCCAGCGCGGCGTGCAGGAAACGATAAAGCCCGAACACGGCGACGAGAATGAACACGCCCTCGAGCAGATGGGTGATGAGGTCGCCGAGCTGGAACAGGCCGCCGATCGCCCAGCCCGCCGCGCCCGCCGCGCCGACGAACTCCGTGCCGACCAGCACGCCGACGCTGGCCAGCGTCGACACATTGATCCAGTTGATCGAACCTTTGGCGGGCACGGGGCGCTCCAGGGCGGCCGGAAAACCGGGCAAGGGCTATACCAACCTGCGGCGGCGTGCAAGCATCGCGCGAATTCCTGGAAAGAGCCCCTCGCCTTGGCCGAAACCGCCGTCTTCGCCCGCGCCGCCGTCGCCGCGCCCCACCATCTGGCCGCCGAAGCGGGCCGCGACGTTCTCGTCCAGGGCGGCGACGCGATCGAAGCGATGGTGGCGATGGCGGCGACGATCTCGGTCGTCTACCCCCACAATGTCTCGATCGGCGGCGACGGTTTCTGGCTGATCCGCGAGCCCGGCGGACGCGTGCGGGCGATCGAGGCCTGCGGCTGGGCCGGCGCGGGCGCGTCGATCGCCGCCTATCGCGCGCTCGGCCTCGACGCCGTGCCGCTGCGTGGGCCGAAGGCGGCGCTGACGGTCCCCGGCGCGATCGGCGGCTGGATGCTGGCGCTGGGGCTCTCCCGCGCGCGCGCCGGCCGGCTGCCGCTGCCGATCCTGCTCGAAGACGCCGTGCGGCGCGCGCGCAATGGCTATGCGGTCTCGGCGTCGGAGGCGCGCTTCGATCCGAGGCGCGATCCCGACCTCATGACCGCGCCCGGTTTCACCGAGGCGTTCCTCATCGACGGCAAGCCGGCCGAGGCCGGCGCGACGCGTCAGGCGCCCCGGCTCGGCGATACGCTGGAGCACATCGCGCGCGCCGGGCTCGACGATTTCTACCGCGGCGACGTCGCACGCGAACTCGCCGCCGACCTCGAGCGCGTTGGTTCGCCGATCGCGCGCGACGACCTCGCGCTTTATCGCGCCCAGTGGCGCGAGCCGCTGTCGCTGAGGCTGAAGAACGCGACGCTCGCCAACACGCCGGCGCCGACCCAGGGGCTCGCCTCGCTGATGCTGCTCGGCCTCTATGAGCGGCTGGCGCCGCGCAGGCCGGAAGGCTTCGCTCACGCCCACGCGCTGATCGAAGCGGCCAAGCGCGCGATGGCGATCCGCGACCAGGCCTGCGTCGACTTCGCCCAGGTGACGCACGATTTCGCCGCGCTGCTGTCGGCGGCGAGCCTCGACCGCGAAGCGGCGAAGATCGACATGCGCCGCGCCGCGCCCTGGCCGCTGCCGCCCGACAAGGGCGGCACAGTCTGGATGGGCGCGATCGACGCCGACGGCCTCGTGGTCTCCTTCATCCAGTCGGTCTACATGGACTACGGTTCGGGCTGCGTGCTGCCGCGCACGGGCGTATTGTTGCAGAACCGCGGCGCCGCCTTCTCGCTCGATCCGAAGTCGCGCAATCCGCTGATTCCGGGACGGCGGCCCTACCACACGCTCAATCCGCCGCTCGCCGCGTTCGACGACGGCCGCGTCCTCGCCTATGGCTCCAAGGGCGCGGACGGCCAACCGCAGTTCCAGGCCCAGATCTTCACCCGCATCGCTGCGGGAGAAGATCTCGAAGCCGCGCTCGCCGCGCCGCGGCATTTCTTCACCCGAGCGCTCGGCGAGCCGGAGGCGACGGTCAAGCTGGAAGAGGCTTACGACGACGCCGTCGCGTCGGCGCTCGCCGCGGCGGGGCACGCGATCGAGCGAAAGAGCGCGGCCGAGCGCGACCTGTTCGGCCACGCCGGCGCGCTGATGCGATCGCCGAGGGGCGAGATCGCCGCCGCGCACGACCCGCGCGCGGACGGCGGCGCGGCCGGGATCTGAGGCCGGCCGCGGCCATTCACCAAACCGTCGTCAAAAACGAGTCCCCTCTCCCCGCGAGCGGGTAGAGGGCGAGGGTGAGGGGCTTGGCGAGTGGCCATTTCATTGCGACCAATCTCCTGGCCCCTCATCCTAACCTTCTCCCCGCCTGCGGGGAGAAGGGACTCAAGCGGACGCGGCCACGCCGCCTATTGACGCGCCGGGCTTCGCTTGCTTTTAGAACGGCCGCCGTCCCTGCCCGCCACGAGAAGAGAGACCACCATGCCGCATTGGCGCCGCCACGCTCGCATCGCCGGCCCGATCGTCATGATCGGCTTCGGCTCGATCGGCAAGGGAACCTTGCCGCTGATCGAGCGCCATTTCGATTACGACAAGGAACGCTTCACCGTCATCGACCCCGACGGGTCGGACCGCAAGCTGCTCGACGAGCGCGGCATCCGCTTCGTGCATCTCGCCATCACCCCGGAGAACTATCGCGAGACGCTCGGCAAGCTGCTGACCGAGGGCGGCGGCCAGGGCTTCTGCGTCAATCTGTCGGTCGACACCTCGTCGCTCGACATCATGCGTTATTGCCGCGAGATCGGCGCGCTCTACATCGACACCGTCGTCGAGCCGTGGCCGGGCTTCTATTTCGACACGTCGCGCGGCAACGCGTCGCGCACCAATTACGCGTTGCGCGAGACGGTGCAAGCCGAGCGGCGCGCGCGACCGGGCGGTTCGACGGCGGTCTCGTGCTGCGGCGCCAATCCGGGCATGGTGTCGTGGTTCGTCAAACAGGCGCTCACCAATCTCCAAAGCGACCTCCTTCGCGATCTCGGCGACAAGGCGGAGGCGCCGAAGACGCGCGAGGACTGGGGCCGGCTGGCGCAGCGGCTCGGCGTCAAAGGCGTCCACATCGCCGAGCGCGACACCCAGCGCGCCAAGCAGCCGAAGCCGCGCAACGTCTTCGTCAACACCTGGTCGGTCGAGGGCTTCCTCTCCGAGGGCATGCAGCCGGCCGAGCTCGGCTGGGGCACGCACGAGACCTGGACGCCGGCCAACGCCGGCTTCCAGACGGAAGGCTGCGGCGCGGCGATCTATCTCGAACAGCCCGGCGCCAACACCCGCGTGCGCTCGTGGACGCCGACCGCGCAAGCCCAGTTCGGCTTCCTCGTCACCCACAACGAGTCGATCTCGATCGCCGACTACTACACGCTGCGCGACGGCAGGGGCGAGGCGGTCTACCGGCCGACCTGCCACTACGCCTATCACCCCTGCGACGACGCTGTGCTGAGCCTGCACGAGATGTTCGGTCGCGCCGGCGCGATGCAGAAGGAGCACCACATCCTCGGCGAGGCGGAAATCCTCGACGGGATCGACGAGCTCGGCGTGCTCATCTACGGCCACAAGCGCAACGCCTACTGGTACGGCTCGCAGCTCTCGGTCGAGGAGACGCGGGCGATCGCCCCCTACCAGAACGCCACCGGCCTGCAGGTCACCTCGGCGGTGCTCGCCGGCATGGTGTGGGCGCTGGAGAACCCGACGGCCGGCATCGTCGAAGCCGACGAGATGGACCACCGCCGCTGCCTCGAAGTGCAGACGCCCTACCTCGGCCCGGTGATCGGCGCCTACACCGACTGGACCCCGCTGACGGGGCGGCCGGGGCTGTTTCCCGAGGACATTGATGCGAGCGATCCGTGGCAGTTCAGGAATGTGCTGGTGCGGTGAGGCGCGGCGCTGTTTGCCGGCGCGATGGGGCGATATCAGGGGGTTGGGGGGGATTTTTCCGCCGCGGCGGCGGGGTGGCGGCGAGCGTCGCATATCACATCCACACTACGTATATTGCGGCGATCACCGCCAGAAGCAGGGCGGACGAAGCACGCCATGGGCGCCCTGCAATCCGTCGAGCGCTGGATTGTTCGCTGTGGTCGCGATGACAGTTGCGGTTCGAGCCGATTGCAGCCCGCCTAATACTGCCCTTCGAGCGAGGCTTCCAGAAGGGCGATTTCGTCGGCCGTCAGGTCGAACAGCCGATAGACGATTGCGTCGATCTCGCGCTCCGCTGCAGCTATCTGGTCCGATAGCGACCGAACCTTGGCGGCGTTGTCGGCGAGATAGGCCTCCCACTCGCCGCGCTCCTTGACCGGGACGTCAGCATGGAAGGCGCGTTTGACCTCGGCGCGGACGGCGGCGAAGTCGAGGTCATGCCAGTGCTCCAACTTTCCCGTCAGCTTGGCGCGCTCGGGCGGCGCGAGGTCGAGGATGCGGCGGCGGACGGCGGA